>Ga0256826_1000147_pt1 | contig 37409 bp, 39 predicted proteins | sample CV79metaG_FD_185975 | JGI IMG/M metagenome (GOLD analysis project Ga0256826, IMG submission 185975) | Hydrothermal vent microbial communities from East Pacific Rise, Pacific Ocean - CV79 | ecosystem: Environmental > Aquatic > Marine > Hydrothermal vents | place: Pacific Ocean: East Pacific Rise...
ATCAAAATATATTTAGAGCTTTTGAATTGACGCCATTTAAAGATGTTAAAGTATTGATCTTAGGACAAGATCCTTATCATGGAAAAGATCAAGCTCATGGTCTTGCCTTTTCAGTTGCAACAGCGATTAAGACCCCTCCATCCCTTAAAAATATCTATAAAGAACTTGTTGATGACCTTGGTTGTCCTTATCCTACAACAACACTTTTAGAACAATGGAGTAAAGAAGGGGTACTGCTTTTAAATGCTGTTTTGAGTGTGGAAGATGCAAAACCGAACGCACACAAAGGTAGAGGTTGGGAGTACTTTAGCGATCGTGTGATCAAAGCACTAAGTGATGAAAAAGAACATCTTGTCTTTATTTTGTGGGGTAAGCCTGCACAATCAAAGCTTAAACTTATTGATGAAGAGAAACATCTTGTTTTACAAGCACCGCACCCTTCACCGCTCTCTTCTTATAGAGGTTTTTTTGGTTCTAAACCTTTTTCAAAGAGTAATACTTATCTTAAGACGCATCATATCAAAGAGATTCAATGGTGCCTTAGTTAAACCTGTTGGTGTAGCTAAAGGTAGCATAGATTGGTAGATGATCAGAGTATCCTTTGCCGATGTGATGTTTGGGATGGGTTCGGCTTCTTTGCCATCTATAGATTTTATTTTTGTGAAAAAGATAGGGTGCTTTAAAGGTATGGAAGCTTTGTTTTTGATACTCAACTCCTCTGTTATTAGCTAATGCAGGAGAGATGATGATATGATCTAAACCTTCACCTATACCTCTGTATATATGGCTGTAACGCTCTTTTTTAGGAAGTTCATACCAGAGGTTATAGCTATAACTTTTGTTCTCTTTTAGGCTTGTTAGTGTTATGGGTTGGCCCCCATCAATGGTTTGTAAGATATGGTTGATACCAGTACGTCCTTGAGTATCATTAAGTTTACGTTTTTTGACAAAGGTCTCATACTCTCTATAGTCTGAGTTGAGATCTCCCAAAACTACGTAATTGACATTACCTAAGGTATTAAGCCTCTTCTTAAGGGCTTTGGCACTGAGCATACGGCGGCTTTCTGGACCTGATTTGGCTTTCCAGTGGTTGACAAAGAGATAAAGTGACTCATTACCAAGTTGTACTTTAGCTTCTAAGATATTGCGTTCGCGTGGAGCGTGACTTACAAAAAGATCTTTAGCATGCAGTGGCATCTTAGAGAGCAGTGCGACTTTGATATTGGTCTTTTTATGGGTGATGGCAAGGTAAGGGAGGTAATGGCCGGCACGCTGTATCTCTGCCTGAAGATCTCTTAGTGCTTTTTTAGACTCTATCTCTTGAAGTGCGATGATATCAGGCTTGATGTCTGCAATGACTTTAGCGATATTTTTGAGTTTGATACGGTAGTTTTTTTGATTCCACTGCCAAGAGGTGTTTGGAATATACTCTGCATACTCACTACCACTATAGTGCATGTCAAAAAGATTTTCGACATTGTAACTGGCGATCTTCACTTCATCTCCTAGCATCACTAAGCTCAAGAGTAGTAGTGAGAGGAGTGTTTTCATCCAATACCATTAAGACGTAACAAGCTTTGTGTCTTAGGCTCATGACCTAAGAACGTATCATAGAGCTCTTTCATGCTTTGAGAACCCCCCTTAGCTAAGATAACATTGAGGTAATCTTTTCCAACTTGCGTATCAAAGAGACCTTGGTCCACAATGGCAAAGAAAGCATCTGCACTCAGGACTTCTGCCCATTTGTAAGAGTAATAACCTGCGGCGTAACCGCCAGCGAAAATATGGGCAAAACCATTTTGAAACTTGTTATACTCAGGGGGTGTGATCAATGCTGTTTTTTGACGAATATCATTAAGAAGATTTTGGACTTCATGACCTTGGTAGAGTGAAGAGTGTAGTCTAAAGTCAAAGAGTGAGAACTCCAACTGACGTAGCATCCCCATTGCAGACTGAAAGTTTTTAGAAGCGACCAGTTTATCGATCATCACATCACTTAAAATATCACCATTTTCATGATGCTTAGCAAAGAGTTTAAGGACTTCTGGTTCATACGCAAAGTTCTCTAAAAACTGTGACGGAAACTCAACTGCATCCCACTCTACTCCATTAACACCACTTACCCCATTCTCATTGACTGTTGAGAGTAGATGGTGCAGAGCGTGTCCCATCTCATGAAAGAGGGTTACGACATCGTCATGGCGTAACAGAGAAGGTGTCTCATCACTTGAAGCGGGGAAGTTACAAACTACAAAGGCTGAAGCCAACTGCTCATGGTTATTTTCATCTCTACAGTGGGCTTGGAAGTTGTGCATCCAAGCTCCCCCGCGTTTAGACTTACGCGCTTCAAGATCTAAGTAGAGTCTGGCACGTAATGTATCATCCACATAGAGATCAAAAGCAGTGGCTTTCTCATCCCATAGTTTTTCATCAACTTGTACAAAACGAACACCAAACAGTTTGTGTAAAAAGAGGAACATTCCCTCTACGACTGAGTTTTGTTCAAAGTAAGGACGATACTCCTCTTGGTCGATGTTATATTTTTGAAGTTTGAGTTTTTCACTGTAGTAACCAGTATCAAAACTTTGGAGCTCTTCTTCTGCCATCTCTTTAAGTTGTTCAAGCTCTTTTTGCCCCTGATCAAAAGCATTGGTGGCAAGTTCTTCTAAAAAGTCGATGACACTTTGTGTTGTGGTTGCCATCTTCGTAGCTATGGAGTACTCTGCGTAACTTTTAAAACCCAGAATGTTGGCCATCTTCATCTTTAGTGCAAGTAGCTCATCAATGATGGCTGCATTTTGAGGAGCACGTGTTGAGTAGGCTTTATAAAGGGCTTCTCTATACTCTTGGTTGGGACCATAGGTGATGTAAGCGATGTATGAAGGCATTTGAAGCGTAAACTTGTAAAGTATTTTTCCATCTTTTTCAAAGCTAGCGGTGGTAATATCACTTTGTGGTAGCCCCTCCACGTCTTTAGCATCTTCAATGACTAACTCATAAGCATTAGTGGCATCTAAAAGATTTTGAGAGAAGTTGTTAGTTAACTCACTTTTACGTAAGTTAATCGCTTTTAGTCTTGCTTTAGCAGCATGATCTAGGTGCGCACCACTAAGCTCAAAGCCTTGGATATTTAAGTCAACCACACGTTTCTGCTCTTGGTTTAGGGTGTGGTACTCACGCTCTTTGATGATCTTGAACGCCTCATAGATGGCGATGTTTTGAGAGATCTCAGTGGAGTACTCTGTGATGAGGGGAAGGGCGTCACTATAGACCTGTTGGATCTGTTCTGAGTTATTGACTGCATTGAGGTGTGAAAGAGGGGTAAAGAACTGCTCTAGACGCTCATCCATCATCTCAAATGGTTTGACAAAGTTCTGGTATGTTTTCTCTTTGATATCAAGGAGTTGGATCAATGTTTTTTTATCTTGGTCAAGGTGGTTTTGTAGATCTACTATAAACTGGTCGAGATCACATGAAAATGGGGGAAAAAGTACTTTGCTCATCTAAGGTCCTAAATGAGGGGAAAACCCCTCTTAAATATAGGTTCTATCATAGTAAAAAAAAGTAAACTTTGGGTTAAATAGGGCTACTGAGGGAAGCTCTTGAGTAGTTTTGAGACAACATCATCAATATAGTCTGTTCTTTCATCTGGCGTATCAAGCTTTTGAAGCATATCATTGGCAGTACCTCTCCAAAAGATACGGTTCTTTTGAGGTAAGACAGCATCTACAATGAGCTGGGCCACTTTGTAGGTGTAGTTGCGACTTTCTGGTACAGCAACAGCGCTGTATCCATATCCAAAGCCATAGCCATAACTATAGGGATACATGTTGACATACTTATAGTCTGTGACAACACGCGATTTTGTGGTGACACCGGTGTGAAAGAGTATGAAAAAGTCAGCTTTCTCTTTGCTTACATGTTGGTATCCTTGATCTTTCATCTCTTTCATGATAGCTGAGATGATACGTGCTGAAGTCAAACTATCTTCATTGACATCATCTTTATGCACGATATGAAAGTTTTTTGGCGCTTGCATCTTAATATTGGGGTCAAAATCAGTAGCGACCTTAAGAGAAGAACATCCTGTAAATAGGGTGATTAAAAGTAGTGGAAGAAGTATCGTTTTGATCATTTGAGTGCCTTTAGAGCTGATTATAGTAGATTATGGTTGCAATTTCAATCAAAATCATAAGATAAAAAGCAAGTTTATAAACCGTAAGTGGGTCTCGTTCTACAAAGGTACTGTTACGAGAATAAAAAGGTTTGACATGAAGGGGATCTTTGAGCTCATAAAAAAGTTCTGAATAGTGTGCATAACGATCTTTTTCATCAATGGCAATGGCACGTAAAATGACAGAGTCAAACCACTGCGGGATATTTTGATTGAACTTACTTGGAGGAGGTGCCTGTTTAAATTTAGGTGTTTGAAAAGGTTCGATCTCGCCGTAAGGATATTTACCAGTTAATGCAATATAGATGGTGACACCAATTGCAAAGATTTCAGTAGCTTCGTTAATCGTACTACCACTAAAACGCTCAGGTGCTAAGTAGCTTGGTGTTCCCGCGCGCGAGTTTTCAGAGAAGATCTCAACAACACTTCCAAAGTCGACCATCTTAAAGCTGGTTCCAGCTGCATCTTTATCACGATAAACGATGATGTTGTCAGGTTTGATATCTCCATGAACCAATCCCAGGTTCAGTAGGTGTGAGTCAGCTTTGTGCAAGAACTTTGCTAGCGCAATAGCATTGTCAACAGAGAGCTTTTTATCACCTAAAAATTGAAAAAGGTTTTTACCTTCAATGAGCTCCATTAAGTAGTAGCGCATAGTTCTGTCTTCAGGAATCCATGCATCACCAAAGGCTTTATGGTGAATCTGTTTAGCATACCATGCTTCATGCACAAACTGATCGATGGCCTCATCATCATCACTCATGGGAAATTTCATCACTAAGCTTTTACCCTCTTTTGAGACTTTCCAGATTCGTTTATGATCAATCAATGGATCATCAAGACGGTAGCCATCAATGATATCTCCTTCATGGAGTGTCTCAGGAATGTGCAGTTCTAGGTTTTTAGCATCAACACGCTCATCAAAACCATTGATAGTGAAAATCTGCAAAGAGGCATCATCACGATCATAATCTTTATGATTGGCCACTACATTGTCTACAATGAGCTTTGCACTCAACTTTTTATTGATCTTCTCTGAGAGTTTTTGGTCTGAGATAAGATTATAGACCCCATCACTACAAAGAATGATACGATCACCCAGTTCCAACTCGTTCTCAGTGATTACCGGTTCTACATGATCTGTCAATCCACACGCTTGTGTTAAGACATGCGACATGTTCTCTTCATCCATGGTATGGTCAGTAGAGAGAAGGTTCAAGATACCATCATTACGTTGAAGGTAGATATGAGAATCCCCTAGGTTTGTAGTGTAGATCTTTCTGCCTTCTATAATGACAATACTAAGGGTTGTTAAAAGTTCGATCTGCTCATATTGGGACATGGACTCTTTAAAAAGAAGGCGATTGATATGTTGGGTAAAGATGGTAAGAGATTTTGGGATATCCCATGCTTTGGGACGGGTCTTAAACTGGTTGATGAAGTACTTGACGGTTTGTCTCGCAGCACTTCCTCCTTTTTTAGCAGAGCCAACACCATCACATAAAACAGCGATAAAGAGACTGTTGTCTATGATAGCAAAGTCACAGGCGTCATCGCCGCGAATATCTTCAGCTTTGGGTTTGATGTATTGAGAGGATTTGATCTGTAACATGAATCTCCAAAGAAAGGTCTTTGTATTGTACTTCTAAAAGTATAAAACAAAATCGATCTCTATATCTTACTCTAGGGTAGCTTTTAAAAGCTGGAGGAGACCAGCTTTAAACAAGGATCGTGATATGGGTTAGATGATACCACCTGATTGGGCACCCCAAGTTGTTCTCCAACGTGTCTTAACAAGAGAGATACCTGCGATTGCAACAAGAACAACACCTGCAAAGATCAAGAATCCGGCACTGTAACCATCAAAGGCACCTTTTGACCAACCGAGTGTCTTGATGAGTGCTGTACCACCAAGACCACCTGCTGCACCAATAAGTCCTGTCATAATACCAATATCTTTTCCAAAACGTTGTGGTACCAGTTGGAAGACGGCACCATTGGCCATACCAAGTGAGGCCATTGTGATGAAAAGAACTACGATCGCAATACCAAAAGGTAGATCAACAAGTGCTGTGATGATGGCCATTGTTGCTACTACACCGTAGAAGATATAAAGTGATTTAATACCACCCATCTTATCTGCGATACCACCACCCACTGGGCGAAGGATCGCACCTGCAAAGATCGTTAATGCACCAAAGTAACCTGCCATGACTTTGATGTTTTCTTCTGCTAACCATGCCATTCCAATCTCACCCATCTCAACAGCATAAGTGTTCATCAAGTAGACTTTCATGTATCCTGCAAATCCTACAAATCCACCGAAACTAATAGCGTAGAAGAGACCAAACCACCATGTGTCTTTGTCTTTAAGAAGCTTGCCATAATCTTTTAACTTTTTAGGGTTTGCTTTGTAGACTGATGCTGGAGCATCTTTAGCCATAAAGAGGTAGGTCACAAAGATGATTGTTGAAAGGACACCACCGACTAAGAAGACTGCAGACCAACCGAAGTGTTCAGCGATCTTTGGAGCAAACAAGAAGTCAATGACAACACCGATATTACCGGCTCCTGCAATACCTAAAACAATACCTTGAAGCTTAGGTGGATACCATTGACCTGCTTGTGGAAGTGCCACAGCAAAAGAAGCACCAGCAAAACCAAGACCTAAAGCAACCACTAAGAGTTGGTTATAAGTGATGGTATCCGCTTGTAAGTACGTAAAGAAGAGGGCTGCAATAACGATACCTTGAGAGATAAGTGCTGTCTTCTTTGGTCCCAGTTTGTCAACACCAAAACCAAGTACAATACGTAAGATTGCACCAGAGAGGATAGGGAGTGAAAGTAGGGTCGCTTTTTCACTAGCTGTCATAGAGAGTGCACCTGCAAGTACAAGTGCTTCATTGATCTCTGTGACTAAGGGCCCAAGCATAGTCCAAACCATGAATGAAAAGTCGAAGTAAAGAAAAGCGGCTAAAAGTGTTGGCCAGTGCCCTTCACCTTTCAATGCTTTAAAGTTTGCCATATAAATCTCCTTGTTTTGTTGCTGTAATTATAATAGAGAAATAGAGTATGTTTTGAATTGTTATGATTAAAAAATAGACAATTGTAAAAATAGCCTTTATAGACCATGTATAAGTAATATTGTTGTAGATTTTTAAATATAACTTCCTACATATAGTAGATAGTAAGAAAAATATTGTATAAATTTTATACAAGCATGATGCGCTTTATATCTATGGAACACTATATAATACACTTACATATAAACGAGGACACCTTTTGCAGACACCGTTAGAAAATTTTATAGACTATAAGGCCGATACTGGGATGCAGTGTGGAAACTACTCCATAGATGTACCTGACTTACAAGAGGGTGAGCAGTACCGTTTTCACTTTGATGCTACCGCTTGTGTGGGATGTCGTTGTTGTGAGGTCGCTTGTAATGAACAAAACAATAACCCTGCTGATGTGAAGTGGCGTCGTGTTGGTGAGATGGAAAGTGGTGTGTTCCCTGATACTTTAATGCTCTTTAACTCTATGAGTTGTAACCACTGTATAGACCCTGCTTGTTTGATTGGGTGTCCTACAGAGTCATACATCAAGATCAGTGAAACCGGTATTGTTGTGCATGATGATGATGTTTGTATTGGTTGTCAGTACTGTACCTGGAACTGTCCTTATGGTGTACCAACCTATCATGAAGAGCGTAAGATTGTCACGAAGTGTCACATGTGTCATGAGCGTTTAGATGTGGGTGAGACACCCGCTTGTGTTCAGGCTTGTCCTGCTGGAGCTATTATGATTGAGACGGTAAAAGTTGATGAGTGGTTAGCGGGTGATATTGATGATCAGGGTAATATGCCCCACCTTGTAGATGCCCGTGTGACCAACTCAACGACCCGTTTTACGCTTCCTGATGATTATGATGAAGAAGCGATGCGTAAAGCAGACGAGCACCACTTGAAGCCTTTTCACTCTGAGCTGCCTTTAGTTTTTATGACGGTATTGACGCAGATCTCTTTAGGTGCTTTCTTTGGACTGTTTATGGGAGAACTCTTTGCTTTAATGGGGCTTGAGACACCGTCATGGATCCTCGCTGCACTTGTTGTAGTTCCTGCTGCCTTAGGTCTACCGCTTTCAGCCCTTCACCTTGGGCGTCCGTTTATGGCGATGACTGCAATGAAGAATATCAAAACATCTTGGCTTTCGCGTGAAGCCTTAGCCTTAGGCCTCTTTAGTGGTATGATGAGTATTAATGTAGCCCTTTACTTTTTTGAGGTCAATGCTCTTTTACGTATTGTATTTGAAGCAGTGACCTTAGTCGTAGGTATCTTTGGTATCTACGCACAAGGGATGATTTACCAGATCAAAGCCCGTCCGTCATGGAACCGCTTAACAACGCTGTTGAAGTTCTTTGGTACGGCATACATTGGTCTTTACCTTTTAGCATTGGGTGCTTTGATCTTAGGTCAAGAGGGTGCGGTGATTCCACTTTTAAGTGCAGGGATGGCCTTAGCCGTGGCCCAAGGCTTTTTTACGTATGAAGATCGTCGTGCACTTAAGACACCTCAAACCTATGCGCGTGAACTGACAAAGACAAGACGCATCTATGATGAGTTATTTCCTTTACATACAAAGATACGTATTACGACCTTTATCTTAGGAGCAATTGTCTTACCACTGTTGGTTACCGTATTGGTAGGAGCCTCTCTGTATGGTGTGGCTATTGCAGTATTGACTACCGCATTTACTTTGATGTTAGCCAGTGAGTTGGTTGATAGGTTCTTGTTCTATGTCACTTCTGTACCACTAAGTATGGCAGGTGGATTCTTTGTGGGAAATCAACGATAATGCTTTACAGTAGAAAAAGCAAAACAGTGAATAGAAAATGGGAAAAGTATAATGATTAGTAAAATAAAAGATTTTTTAGGTTTTGATATCAAAGTTGACAAGTATAAACTCTCTAAAGATCCTCAGTTTGGAATGATCGCTGATGCAAAGAAGCCTGATAAGTGGGTTTTTTCAACTTGTGGTTACTGTGGTGTGGGGTGTGGTCTTTACATCGGTGTTAAAGATGGTAAAGCAGTTTACACTAAAGGTAATCCTAAACATGATGTCAACATGGGAACACTCTGTCCAAAAGGTTTAAGCGAACATGAGTTACTCAACTCTCCTGAACGTATCCCTTCACCTATGCTAAGAGGTGAAAGTGGTAAGTTAGAGGTGGCAACTTGGGATGAGACCTTTACAAAGGTGAGCAGTGAGTTTAAACGTATTGCTCAAGAGCATGGTCCTAAAGCTGTGGGTGTCATCTCGACGGGACAGCTACTGACAGAAGAATTTTATACTTTAGGTAAGTTCATTCAGTTGGGGTTGCAGACCAATAACTATGATGGAAATACAACACTCTGTATGGCCTCCGCTGTTATGGGTTACAAACAATCTTTAGGTTCTGATGGCCCTGTGGGCTCTTATGAAGACTTTGAAGAGGCCAATACTATCATCTTAGTGGGTGCAAATATCTCAGACAATCACCCCATCTTAAAGCTGCATATTGCTAAAAACAAGAAGAAGCCAAAGATCATTGTGATTGATCCACGTAAGTCCAAGACAGCGCAGATGGCAGACCTTTACATCCCTATTAAGCCAAGTACAGATCTTGCTTTGATGAATGGTATTAGTTACATCATTTTAGAACAGGGGTGGGAGAATACCGAGTACATCAAAAATAAGACCACCGGCCTTGGTGACTTGCGTAAACATCTTAATGATTATCCACCTCAAGAGGTCTCTAACATCACAGGTATTGATGTCAAAACACTGTATGAACTGGCCCGTCTTGTGGCGGGTAGTGAAGCAACATTGACAGCATGGACGATGGGTGTGAACCAATCTTATATGGGAACAGACACGGTCAGTGCTATTATCAATATGCATCTTCTTACGGGTCAGATTGGTCGTCCTGGGGCAGGGCCATTTTCGATTACGGGTCAGTGTAATGCGATGGGAACTCGTGAGACAGGCTTTACCTCTTCACTTCCGGGATACCGTAACTATGGAGACACTGCAGCACTTAAAGAGTATGCCAATATTGTCAATGTACCTGAAGAGATCATTCCAACATCTCGTGGATATAAGTATGCAGAGATCATCGATGCTATTGATCGTGGTGAGATTAAAGCGCTTTGGATCGTAGCAACCAACCCTCTGGTGAGCTTTGTAGACCAAGATAAGTTACGTAAGATACTAGCTAAACTTGATATGTTGGTAGTTCAAGATGCCTTTATGGGTGATACTGCCCAAATCGCTGATGCGGTCTTTGCTGCTGCGACATGGGGAGAGAAAGAGGGAACCTACACCAACTCTGAACGTCGGGTCAACCGTGCCAATAAGGCAGTGGAGCCTATGGCCGAGACTAAGTCAGACTTTGACATCGTTTTGGAGTTTAGTAAACATTTCCAAGGGGTACATGAGATGCTCTTTAAGGGTTGGCAGAGACCAGGTGATGCTTTTGAAGAGTGGAAGCGGGTAAGTAAAGACCAACTTTGTGACTACTCTGGTATTACGTATGAGCTTTTAGAAGAGGAGGGTGGGATACAGTGGCCTTGTAATGCACAAAATCCTAAAGGGACTAAACGTCTCTATGGTGAAGATATTGCTTTTAGAACAGCAGATCAAAAAGCGAAGCTACTGCCACTAGAGTGGTATCCAATGGAGGAGAATCTTAGTGAGGCTTTTCCTGTTATGCTCAACACCGGTCGTACGGTAGAGCAGTGGCATACTAGGACAAAGACACGTTCTATTGCCATCCTTGATAACCTCGCACCAGAAGCTTGGGTTGAGATCAATCCTAGTGATGCGCAGAAGCTTAAAGTTAACAGTGGTGATAGGCTGATGCTCTCCTCGGCACGTGGTAAAGTAGAAGATGTTGTTGTTAAAGTGACACAAAACATGGCACCTGGACAGGTTTTTGTCCCTTTTCACTTTAATACACAACTTATCAATCAACTCACCCAACCCCTTTTCTGCCCTAAGTCAGGTGAGCCTAACTACAAACAGACGGCAGTACAGTTGCACTCTCAAAAGGTACCTGAAGGTATTAAAGTTCAAGAACAAGAGATATCTGGTGCACTCGCGCATGAAAATGTTCTTGATTCTTCACAAAAACTTAAAGTGAAAGAGAAAAAAGCTTAAGCATTTTTCTCTTTTTCTTACTTTTTTCTATAAGAGAAGTTTGAATATTGTCAAACTTTGTCAAACTTCCAATTTGTCAAAATATTATTACATTATATTTTTAAGCTAACAAAAGAAACAAATCCCGTATAGAGCCACAAATAAGGCACTTCAGGGGTTTTCTAAACTTAAACAAGCACTGTTTTGACGTATTTATATTGACATAAATCAAAACCTCTACCTCTAAATAGTATTAAACTTACTTGAGCCTGAAATATTAATGCTAATGAAGGAGTAGAAAAATGGATGCAACATTGATTAATCCGGGAATCGCTTTGGACGATTTTTTACCTATATTTGTCTCTTCTGCACTTGCGTTAGTATTTGGAGGATTCTATGTGGGTATATATACAGCTGTAAAGGTTGATCTGTTGAAGGGGTGGGCAATGCCATTAGCGTATGTCTTTTGGGCGTTGACCGCTTACTGCTTATATGTCATGGGCAGCCTGATGCATGTCGGAGAATTTACAGCGAAAGCTTTGGTGATCGCGATGGTAGGGTATTTACTTTTACCACACGCAGTCTATTATATGCAACATCAAGTGCACGAAGAAAATGAACACTAGATGTTATAGGCTCCAGCCTTGGAGTTTGAACTTAGGAGGATACAGTGGCTAATAAATCTGTATGGAGTGACAATCGTTTCTGGCAACGTTCAGCAGCGTGGATTACAGGTTTTGCATCGATTTTGCTAATTTGGTTGACGTTTGATACGTCTGCTCAAATTGCAATGGGTACCGATGCAGACTTGAAAAATGGCGTAGCTAAGAGGGTTCCAGGACCAACAGTTATTAACTATAAGATCACTTATGAGATGAGTACTGAACGTGGACACGAAGTACCAGTTATTGGTGAAAAAGAGATGTTCTTTGGTCGTGATGATTGGTCTGAGGAAGAGGCAGCAGAGCTTCTACACTTAGGTAAACTAGGATCACAAGCGAAGAACTGTATGGATTGTCATACTTTATTAGGTAATGGAGCATACTACGCACCAGATCTTACTAAAGCATGGATCGATCCAGCATGGGGACCAGAAGGTTCATTACAAGCTATGACGGGTAAAAATACTAAAGAAGAGGCTATGGCTGAATTTTTACAACACCCATCACAATACCCTACTCACGAGCGTATGATGCCAAATCTTGGTATTACTGCTGAAGAGGCTAAGGGATTGGTAGTATTCTTGAAACATATGTCATCAATTGATACAAATGGATTCCCAAGAAACTTCGGAAAGATCAAAGGAGCAGTTCATGGCAAGTAGTACATTAAATGAATCAAAACAGTTAGCGACATGGTATTTTACCTTTGCAGCTATCTTATTTGGGGCACAGCTTTTATTCGGTCTTGTAGCAGCTATTCAGTATGTTATGCCAGGTTTCTTGTTTGAAATCTTAGACTTTTCTATTGCGAGAATCTTGCACATTAATGCACTTGTTGTATGGATGGTATTTGCAATGATCGGTTCAGTTTACTGGTTACTACCTGATGAAACAGGTATTGATACTGTTGGTATCAAAGTTGGTAAGCTTCTTTATTGGATCTTTGTTGCAGCGATTGCGGTTGTTGTACTTGTTTATATCTTCGTTCAAGTTGGGCCGGCAGATGAGACAACAATCTGGTTTATTACAGAAGGTCGTGAGTATATTGAAGCACCACGTTGGGCAGACTGGGGAATCGTAGTCGTTGTACTTGGTTTCGTTGGTAACTTGTTCTTGACTGGTATGAAGGGTAACCGTTCTGGTATCGTTACTGTTCTTATGGCTGATATGATCGCATTTGCTGGTATTTACCTAGCTGGTATGTTCTTCACAGATAATATCTCTGTTGATCAGTACTGGTGGTGGTGGGTAATTCACTTATGGGTTGAAGCTACTTGGGAAGTATTTGTTGGAGCGATCGCAGCTTATGGTCTTATTACAATGATCGGTGCACACCGTAAAGTTGTTGAGATGTGGCTATGGATCGAAGTTTCAATGCTATTTGGTTCTGGTATCTTAGGTATGGGTCACCACTACTTCTGGATCGGAACACCTGAGTACTGGTGGGAAATTGGAGCACTATTCTCTGCACTAGAGCCACTACCACTTGTTGCTATGTTTATCCATGTTCTTTATGACTGGGGTAAGATGCAAGGTGAGCAAGAGGCTAAAGGTGAGGCTGTTTCAGTCATCAACAATAAGCCAGCGTTTACATGGTTCGTTCTGAATGCATTTGGTAACTTCCTTGGTGCAGGTATCTGGGGATTCTTCCACACGCTACCACAGGTCAACCTTTATACACACGGTACGCAGTTTACTTCTGCACACGGACACCTTGCCTTCTTCGGTGCTTATGCAACGATCTTGGTAGGTATGATGTATATCGCAGTACAAGGTAAGAACAACATCAAAGTGATGAAAAATACGAAGTCTTCATTGGCAGCGGTATGGATGATCTCTGGTGGTGTTATGGGTATGACTGTTGCACTTACGATTGCTGGTTATGTTCAAGTCCTTGTGTCACGTGCTCAAATGGGTGCGACATGGGCTGGTTACTTTGATGGGCAAGCAGGTATGTGGTTTGCTCAAGGTATGGATTGGAGACTTATTATGGGTGTTGTTACATTCGTAGGTTTCTTATTCTTAGCAAAAGATCTGTTGAGTATTGGTAAAGCACCTCAACACGAAAGATAAGGAGTACGTTATGTTTGAACCATTTGTAGACTTAGTCCCAAGTTTCTTTGGATGGCTAAATCAGGGTCCTTTGACCCTTACGATTTTTCTTCACACCGTGATCATTCTTCCAATGTTTTGGATCTATGCTCAAGAGAAGAAGAGACTTAATTCTGAAGATTAAGAGTTGCCGGCCCATGTGGCCGTAAAAAAAATGTTCGTTGGCTTGGGCGCTACTGTAGGGTAATAGCGCTCGTATATGATTTCAAAGGAGATGAAAATGAAATTGAATAAAGTTATTATTTCTGTAGCAGCCTTGGCGGTTGTTTCTACAGGTCTATTTGCTGGTACATCTAGCATGGACGTTGAAAAAATGTTCGAAAAAGAGTGTCAAGGTTGTCACGGTCCAAATCACGAAGGTGGTGTTGGTTCAGATTTACGTCCAAAAGTTACAGCTAAGAAAAATGCTTACATGCTTGCGGAAACAATCTTAAATGGTCGTCCAGGTACAGCAATGCCTCAGTTTGACAACAAGTTTACTAAAGCTGATGCTGATAAAATGGTAGATTACATTGTTCATTTTAAAGGTAAGAAAATTGAAGTTCTTACAATGGAAAATGTAAAAAAAGGTTGGAAAAAACTTAACGATAGAATGGCATTCTTGAAGAAGTATCCAAAAGCTGCTGATGTTAAGAAAGTTGAAGATATCTGTTTCGTAACAGAACGTGATGCTGCTCGTGTTGTATTTTTAGATGGTACTACTGGTAAGCTACTTTCTCGTCACCCAGCAGGTTTTGCAGTTCACGTAACAGTAACTAATAAGCGTCAACCACGTTACGCTTACTCAATCTCTCGTTCAGGTTTAGTAACAATGTTCGACCTTAACACTCCGGGTCAACAAAAAATTGCTGAAGTACAAGTTGGATCTGATTCACGTGGTCTAGCAGTTTCTCCAGATGGTAAATACCTAATGGCAGGTAACTACGTACCAGGTGGTGCAATTCTAATGGATGCAATGACTCTTGAGCCATTAAAAGTTTACCCAACTTCATCTGTTATTAATATGGATGGTGATATTGGTTCATCTCGTGTAGCTGGTATTTATGATACTCCTTATGGTCCATACATTGCATTTGCTCTTAAAGATGCAGGCCATGTATATATCGTAGATTATTCTAAACCAGGTTTCCCAATTGTTGGAGATATTCCTAACATTGGTAAAATCTTACATGATGGTTTCGAAAATGAAGGTAAGGAAATTGGTCGTTACTTAATGCAAGCATCTCAGGGTTCTGATGTTATGGGTGTAATTGACTTTAAAACTAAATCTTTAGTTGCTAAAGTTTACACTGGTCCAGGTTCTAAGCCACACCCAGGTCAAGGTTCTTCTTGGTACAATGAGAAATATGGTCAAGTTCATGCAACAAACAGTATGAATGTTGGTAATGTTGTCATTTGGGATAACAACTGGGATGTTGTTAAAGAAGTAAGAACTGCTGGTGGTGGACTATTTGTTGGTACATCTGAGCATACACCATTTATTTGGTCTGATAATGTAATTGGTGGTCCAGCTAACTGGAATAAAGTTCACTTAATTAATAAGCAAACTCTTGAAACGGATAGAATCCTAACTGTAGGAACAAAAAAAGGTACAGTTACAGATCCTGTGACACATAAAGTTCTTTACTCTTGGAGCGTTCCAACAGTGAAAAATAAAAAAGGAAAAGCAGTTATTCCTCGTATCTTACATGCTGAACCAGCAAATCATGGTCACTGGACAATGATTTCTGAGTGGAATACTGGTCGTATTGGTATCTACGAAGCGAAAACAGGTAAGTTTGTTAAGTATATCAAGGGTCTTACGACTCCAACGTTTACTTACTCAATCGAGCATAGACAAACAATTCCAGGTGCATAAGCACTTTTGTTAGACCTTTCATTAGGGTTTAACATCTTTACCTAAGAGATATTTTCTCTTAGGTCTCCTCTTTTATACTTCTCACAAACCTTCTAAACATTTATCTTTAAAACTTATACGCTTTTGATTAACATCAACCCATTGACTACTGAAAACCTCTACTATATTAGAGTACTAAATGAGATTCTCTATATGAGATGAATGGAAGTAGATTATGAAGAATGTAGTTTTTATAACACTCTTGTTAAGTAGTTTTCTTTATGCACAAGATAGTGCAGGTAAAAAAGTGTTTGAGACTTACTGCTGGGGTTGTCATCATCAAACAGCAGTGGCATTTGGCCCTCCCTTTAATGAGATAGCAGCCAAGCGTACGAAGCAAGAGATCATTGCCTATATTATTGAACCAAAAGCGATGTACAAGGCCTTTGGTTATAAACGTAGTGTGATGACAGAGATAGAGATGAGTGACCAAGAGAGAGACCTCGTCGCAGACTATATCCTCTCATACAAGGAAAAATAATGTTTAGACTAACCAATTTAATCAAATCAGTAGTAGAAGATAGACCTGAACGTTCATTAGATGGTGCTATAGCCATTTGGAACTTTACCAACCGTTGTAACCTCTCTTGTATGCATTGTTACTCTAAGTCAACACTTGATGAAGTAGATACTTTAACAACTGAGCAGATTAAAAAGACGATTTTAGAGATGAAGGCCAATGGTATTAAGTTTTTGATCTTCTCCGGGGGAGAACCTTTAACCCGCAAAGATATATTTGAGATTGCAGATTTCTGTAAAGAGCATGGTATAATCACTTATCTATCAAGTAATGGCCTTTACTTTACGACTAAAAATGTCAAGCAGATTGTAGAGAGCTTTAATTACATTGGTATAAGTATTGATGGAGATGAACCAACACATGATTACTTTAGAGGTCTTAAAGGGGCCTATAAAGAGACGCTAAAAGCTGTTAAACTTGCTAATGATGCTGGTGGTAAAGTGGGTATCCGTTTTACTATCACAAAAGAGACCTTAGGTTCATTAGAGTATATCTTCAAGTTGGCAGAAGATGAGAACATTGCTAAGATTTATATCTCGCACTTAGTCTACTCAGGTAGAGGACTAGACAACTTAAAAATGGACTTAACCAAGCAGCAACGTCGTGACTCCGTAAACTATATTTTAGAGAAGTCCTTTGAGTATCATCGAGATAACAGGGATATAGAGGTTGTCACAGGAAATATGGAGCAAGATGCTGTGCTCTTCTTAGAGCGTTTTGCACAAGATTATCCTGAATTAAAAGAGAAGATGCACGAACGTCTAGTGAAGTGGGGTGGTAACTCTGCAGGACGCAAGCTTCTTAATATCAACTCTGAGGGAGATGTAAGACCTGATCCATTTTTCCCTATCGTTGTTGGAAATGTCATTAAACAAGAGTTTGGTGAGATCTGGCAAGGGGGAGAACTTCTAGATCAACTACGAATACACCCGCGTCAACAGATCAGTGGTATCTGTGCTAATTGTGATCAGATTGATATCTGTAATGGAGGTTCTCGTGCACGTGCTTATGCGATCACGGGTGATCTTTGGAGTGAAGACCCATCATGCTATCTAACTGAAACTGAACGAAAAGGACTGTAATGAACATCAAAAATATTTTAGTATCAATACTACTACTTCTAGGTATGGCACAAAGTTTAAGTGCTGATGAAAAGATCTTTGTCGTTGAACGTGAGAGTGAGTCATTGGCTGTCATTGAAAATGGACTCCCTCGTGACCATTTCAAAGGGATGCACAACATGAACCATGGGGTGGTCAAGTTTTATGAAAATGATGGTTATGTTATTAGCCGTGATGGTTATATCGTCAAGTTTGACCCTATTAATTTAAAAATACTAAAAGAGTATAAAACCTCAAAGAGTGCTATTGGCTTTGTCATCAATGACTATTACGTAGCAGTCGCTAACTATGATAATAAGAGTGTAGATATCTTAGACAGAGACCTCAAGCCTATTAAGAGTTTTTATACTGACTCTAAAAATGTAGGTATCAAAATTTACAAAGATTACTTGATTTTTGCTCAGATGGATAATGACAAAGTAACTGTCTTAAAAGATAAAAATCATGGAAAAAAGAATCCAGACTTTGTTATCTTCAAAGAGTTTAAAGATGTTGGTGTGATGCCTTTTGATGCTATGATCAAAGATAACAACTTTATTGTCGGCTTTTTTCAAAGTCCACACTTTGGAGTTGTTGACCTTGATACGATGACATATAAAAAGATCAAGATCTTACTTGGAAACCGTCAACCCGTTCTTAAAGTACCTCATTTTGGTTTTTGGAGTATGGGGGGGGATCGCGTTTTTGTTCCAGCAGTTGGTGATAATAAAGTCCTTGTTTATGATGATGACTTTAACTTCATTAAGAATATTGAAACAGAGGGTACCCCTGTCTTTACAGCCTTGAGTCCAGATAAAAAATATTTGGCTGTCACTTTTTCAGGTAAAAAGTTCCCAGTGATCCAGATCATTGATACAAAGTCACTTAAGATCATCAAACGTTTTGAGTTTAATGGTAAGGTGCTTCATGTCAGATGGTCGGACGAACGTCCAAATCTCTATGTTTCAGTCAATGATAGTAATACAGTTGCAGTCATCAACACTAAAGAGTGGTATTTAGCACGTGAGATATTTCAGGTCGAGAAACCATCGGGTATCTTTATCTTTAAGACAAAGTAACGCTTAAAAGATGACTTTTATAGACATAAGTCAAGAGGCTTACGTCTAATTTTGCAGTAGAATGGTTATGAACAAAAAGGATTGAAAATGGGAAATGTTTATCTTACAGGTGCGGGTCCAGGAGATGTTGAACTTTTAACACTTAAAGCTGCACGTGTTATCAAAGAGGCAGATGTCATTATCTATGATCGTCTTGCCAATCCTGAGATTTTAGAGATGTCAAAAGATGGTTGTGAGTTTGTCTATGTAGGTAAAGAAGATGGTCGTCACATCATGCCTCAAGATGAGATCAATGAGACGATCTACCAAAATGCTCTCAAACATGAGAATGTTGTTAGACTTAAAGGGGGTGATCCTTTTGTCTTTGGACGAGGTGGAGAAGAGGCGGCTTATTTACAAGAGCGTGGTGTTGGTTTTGAAATCATTCCTGGTATCACCTCTGCAGTGAGTGCTCCTGCTTATGCTGGGATCCCTGTGACACATCGTGGAGTCGCTGTCTCATTTAGAGTGGTAACAGGACATGAATCACCTAATAAAAAAGAGTCTCAGATCCCTTGGAATAACTTTAAAACAGACGATACTATTGTCTTCTTGATGGGCCTGCACAATCTTAAGCTCATCTCATCACGTTTGATTGAGATTGGTAAGCCAAAAGATTACCCTATTGCTGTTATCAGCCGTGGAACGACTAAAGATCAGAAGGTTGTTGTTGGAACACTAGAAGACATTGTAGAGAAGTCTGAAGGTATCCCGACGCCTGCTCTTATTGTTGTGGGTCAAGTCGTCAAGCTTCGTGAACAACTTAACTGGTTTCAAAAATAATCAAACATATATAGGGTCTCATTCAGAGAGACTCTCCTCTTTTAGTCAACTTAATCTCTGAGCTACTTTTACTTTATAAACCTTTTTTTTCTTTATAATTGCTATAGTTTTATACGATAAATAGTAAAGAGAGATAATGAAAGCCTACTTTGAAGCAATGCAACCGACCATTTTAGCCTATAGAGAAAAGTTTGATACCAACTATATCACTATAGATAAGACAAACCAGATGTTTTATGATCTGAGTTTACGTATCTTAGAGTATCTTGGTACAGAAGAGCCACAACTACTTGACCGTATAGGGGAGTACAATATCTTAACTATGCATGAGCAGTTTGAAGAGGTTGTCAAAAATAACATTACTAATGAGAAAGCTCAAGGAATATTGATGATGTTCTTTTTGCGTTTAGCAGAAGAGATTCGGATTCGTGAAGGTGAGATCGCAAACCCAGATCTTTTTAAACTTCATACAATCATGACAGCGAAGGGCTACAAATATCCTGATTACATCACTACTCAAAAACGCTTTGCCCTCGATAGACTCCCTGATATCATCGCTCGTATGGAGCGCATGAAGTAGCTGTTCTATATCATTTTTTATAGTCTCTTTTGTAGAGTTTTTTTCGCAAGCATATCACTAAAATAGAAGGATGATATGAAGAGTAAAAATGCTATAAGTAAGTAGAGTGGTTTTCTATGTAGCTCATTTTTTTTATCATCTAAAAGTGCTCGGAGCTCTTTGTCTTCTTTTATTGGAATATAGATATGTTTTGTCTTATCTGGATTAAAGTACTCAATTGTTACACCATGTGCTATGTATTCTCTATGGGCATCTAGAATATTATTTTCTGCAGTGATTTGCCTATCATAGTTTATAGTGTCAATTAAGTCATCTGTATAGACCATAAGGTAATATGAGCTTAAGATACCAATAATAATAACAGCATTAAATGTGATACCAATATGCTTTTGTAATATCCTTTTTTCACTCTCTCCCTCGACTTTAATTATATAGTTAGCATGAAACATAAGAAAAAAGAGTAGTAGCAAGGATGAAATGATTTTAGTAGCAATAAGATATTTATCGTAACCTAGATCTTTCAACCAACTTAAGAGTGTTGTATCGAATAATGATGTATTTTCAAGTAGTTGACTCATGATAAATATCACAAAAATCAAAGTTGTTAAGATGATGCTAAAGGCTTTCAAATGCTTCTTTCTTACTCAATGATAATATTGGCTTTTTGGACGCCATCAATAAGCAGTTTATCTTGTGTGACGGTGTTGAGTCCGTAGTTGAACGTCGCTTTTTTACTTCCCATTATCTGATAAGATGAGTAATCTTTAGAGATGAGTGGTTTGATTTTGTACTCATTACTGGTGATGTTGAGCAACTTCAAGAGTTCATCACTCATCTCGACTTTTACAAAGTAGTTCACCACCTGTACATTTGTACCTACCTTGAAGTGTTCAAGTACACACTCATCTCCTTTTTCAACATATAAAGCCACTTCATGAGCACTGTTCTCATCGATGTAGACGGTGATGTGACAGTTTCCATTCATGCAACTACTACTTGTTGTTGGCTCCTGGGAAAGATGATTGGTACTAAAACATTTTCTTTTACCATAGATGGTGAAGCCATAATCTTTTTGAAGTGGAACATGAATATTAATGGTGCCATTTTCTTGAGTGATACTTTGGGTGACTGCTTCATTAGCACTCTCGTCAATAGCGTTGATTACAGCACTACCAGTATAGTAAGTAATACCCATAATCAGCATAATAAAGAGGATAATAATGCTAAATATGATGGTGATGATCTTTAAGATAGGATTCATTTTAGGTGATGGTGTTTTGCTGCTCTTTTTTCTTTTTTTTGAAGGTGTCACTCCCTCTTCAAAGTCACGTTTGTTATCGCTACGATCTCTATTTTGGTTGGGCTTTCTAGCTCTTGAATGAACATTGATTGCGGGATTCATTAAGGATGCTCTCCGTTTAATAATATTAATTTAGATGATATTATCACAGAGAATATATGATGAAGGTAAAGTTTTAGTAGTTTTGTAGTTTATATTTTTGCCAAAGTTGCATAGCCTCTTTGTTACCTGACTCTTTGGCTTTTAATGTCCATATTTTAGCCTTATGAAAAGCCTCTTTTTCGCAGTAAATTTCTCCTAGAAGGTAGGCTGCTTCTATATCCCCTTGCGTAGCATTTTGTGTTAGCCATGGAATTGCTTCATCAAACATAATACGTTGCATATAGATACGACCAATGACTTTAATTGCCTCTTCATCATGATTTTGGGCAGATTTTTCTAAATAATCAAGAGCTTTAGTGATGTTGGTATCTACACCATTTCCTCTATAGTACATTAATGCCAAATTATATTGTGCTTTGGGGTGTTGTTGTAAAGATGATTTTTCTAAAAGGTGCATTGCTTTTTGTGTGTCTTGAGAGAGATGTTGACCTTGAAGATAAAACATCGCAAGGTCAAATTGTGCTTTAGCATCTCCGTTGTTGGCTGCTTTAGTGATCCAGAAGATACCATTGTCTTCATCTTGTGGGGTTCCAATCCCATTGAAATAGAGAAAACTAAGTGCACGTTGGGCAGTAGTATCTTCTTTTTTGGCCTCTTTCATATAAAGTTCAAAAGCTTTTTTTTCTTGACCATTTTGATAAGCAGCTAAGGCCTCTGTACAGTCTGCTTGTAACAAGTTGACAGAGATGAGAAGTAAAAATAAAATTTGACGCATCTTTAAAACTTTACAAAATGGTAGAGTGATGAGAGTGTTAATGAGAAGAGCAGGAGTGTAGTGACCATAACAATGCGTTTTTGCTTTTCGTTGATACCATAAGAGTCTTCAAGGTAGTTGGCCAGCTTGATTGCTGGAAATGCAGCAAACAAAAACATAGGAAAACTGGTCACTAAAATCATGACTGTATCATTCATTATAAGCCTTTTTATGTTGATTATACGTCATAAGTTTTATGAGTGCATTGATGTATGACAATTTTTTATAGAGAGCAATCCTCTATAATTATTAACATTGGTGAATACGCTCTTGAAACCTTACTACCGGGGACGTAAGTTTTTTAGAGATGTGTTTGACCAATGACAAAGGAGAAAAAGATGAAGAAGATTCTGCTAAGCACCCTTATGGCTGCAGCAATTGCAATGAACATGACCGGTTGTGGTTCAACAGCGCAAGAGGCTCCAAGTACGATGGCAAACGACACTTACTTGATTAACTTTACACATACTAAGAATAAGATTGTTGAAGATGCAATCATGAAAGCATGTCATGATCAAGAGTGGAAAGAGACCCACTTTAAAAGCAATACACTCATTATTGAGAAAGTAGGCGAAGAGAGTGCCTCCGCGACTTTAAGTTATAGCAATACTCAAGTTGTTATCACTAAAGATAATGCTACGATGGGTGGTTATAAGTCTGCAGTGATGGATCTTTTAGATGCGATTAAAGATAATATTGGAGCAGATAGTTCTCACCACTAATCTGTACTAAGAGACTTATAGAGTCTCTTAGCATCAAAGACCCCTCTTATAGCCTCTTTCTCGGATAACTCGTATTTGTCTAAAAAAAAGAGTGATGGATACTCTAATGTATACAGTAGCTCTATGGGAAAGCTATCTTCTTGATCTTGCTTTATAATGACTCCAACATAACTTTTATTAATGAGTGTAATATTTTTTTGATCAAGAAAAGGTTGGGTCGCATCTACATAACATTGGTGATTACAATGATGGGGTAGAAGTAAGATAAGAAGTGATTTATCTTCTTGTAGTGCATGTTGGTGTGCTCTTTCATAACTTCCTATCCATGCAATATACTCAGCACTAAGAAAACTTTTTAGAAGCAAGAGAAGTAGTAGGGAGCGCATTATGGGATCTTGTACTCAACCAGATCACCATCAAGTGATTTTAAAAATGCTTCGATCTCACGTTGCTGACGCTTGTTCAGATTGACTCCAACCTGATGGCGTCCCATAAGAAAGATAGCTTCTTTCAGATCTTTGATGGCACCATTATGAAAGTAGGGTGATGTCCTTGCAATATTGCGTAGGGTAGGTACTCTAAACTTTTGTTCACCATTTTTTCCCATGAAACCACCTCTGTTTTCAAAAGGATAAGGATGATACATCTTAAAGTTAAGGGCAACATCTGAGACATAACGACTTTTATCTTGGTCATCATAAGCAAAGGAGAGGTTCAATATAGAGTTATAGTCACGTAGTGGAAACTGCTGGATACGTTGTCCTCCAACAGCAGGACCAAAATGACACCCTTTACAACCAAGATCTATAAAAAGGTTCAGACCATTTTGAGCACTTTGACTCAATGCTGTGTCATCACCCTCTAAAAAATAATCAAATTTTCCTCGTGTTATTAGGGTCTTTTCATAAACTTCAATTGCTTTAGCCATCAAGTCAAAGCTTGGTTCATCTTCAAAAATCTCATCAAAGGCTTTGATGTACTCAGGATTTTCTTGCATTCTCTCTTTGATCAATTCAGGGGTAGAAGCCATCTCAAAAGGTGCTAGTGTAGGACCTTTCGCCTGTTCTTCTAAAGAACGCGCACGGCCATCCCAAAAAAAGTGTTTTGAATATGCTGTATTTAAAACGGTAGGTGTATTAAGGTGTGAAGGGTTTTTAAGTTTGTGATACCCAATAGCTGTAGGTATATCATCATCACCTCCCTTGTCTAACTTATGGCATGAGGCACACGAGAGCGTTCTGTCTAAGGAGAGATTCTTATCATTAAAGAGTTTTTTACCTAGTGCTATCTTTTCAGGTGTCATCAGGTTGTTTTCACTGTCAACATCAGCACGAAGTTTACTGAACTCCAAAGGCATAGATCTTAACCCTTTTTCAAAGGCTTTTTCTCTTAACTCTTGAGGTGTTAAAGCATACATAGATGTAAACAAAAATATTGCTATTACTATAATTTTCATGCCATATCCTTTTTTCTCTTTTTGAAGCGTTGTTTATCAGCATAAGGGATCATGCTGGTGAGATGCTTTTTATAAACCAAAGGTCTCTGTGACTTTAGCTTCAAAAGCTTCATCGCTAAGCTCTTTTCTTAGAGGGATAAAGCTTGTGGCTTCTCCTCCCACTGCGACAGCAATAGTAGCATTTTCATTTTCAATAATATTTTGAACAGCTAAAGCGATTGGCTCTGGGCTTGGACCTTCATTAATCGCTTTTGCAACAATAGGTACAAGATGTCCTACTAACGCTTTATAGGGTGATGCTTCTGCCGTTGTTGCTGTATTTGCTACCAACCCTTTTTGTACAAAGTTTGTTCCAAATAGGCCGGCTTGAACAGAGTGCACTCTAACACCAAAAGGGTTCATCTCAAAACGAACAGAGTCAGTAAATCCTTCTACAGCATACTTAGAAGCGTTATAGTGTGAGAGTAGTGGAAGCCCCATCTTTCCTAAAAATGAAGAGATATTAATAATAACACCAGATTTAGCTTCACGCATATGAGGAAGCACCTCTCTCGTCATCTTCATAAGACCAAAAACGTTAACATCAAACTGATTGAATATCTCTTCGTCTGTGGCCTGTTCTGCGGTTGAAAGCAGTCCAAAACCTGCATTATTAACAAGAACATCAATCTTTTTTTCTTGCATTATAATAACATCAACTGCTGTCTTGATCGATGCTACATCAGTGACATCTAAGTAGATATTATTGACACCAACAATTTGTGGTTTGTTTAATGTTTTATCTCGAGTTCCTGCGTAGACTTTATATCCTTGTGCGTGAAGAAGTCTTGCGGTTGCTTCTCCCATGCCTGAACTGGCACCTGTGATTAATACTACTTTTGGCATCTAAATTCCCCGGTATTGATTTTATATCAATATATTACTATTAAAAGATAGTATTAATATAGTACTTTTATCACTAGAGGGATTTTTGTCTATCCTTGGACGGATATCTTGAGGTCTTTAGGGTAAACACCATATGTTTTATAAAAGATAGAGCTGAAATGTCCTTGGTGTTTATATCCTACTTCAATGGCAATCTCCCCCACACTTAAAAATTTCTCTCGTAAGAGTAAATTCGCCTTTTCTAAGCGTAGTTTTTGAACATAAGCATATATGGTAGTCTTATGTACCTTTTTAAAATAGCTTTTGAGTTTAAAATCATTAGTTGAGCAGAGATGTGCCAGCTCTTTAATACTTGGGGGTGTCTTGTAGTTTTGTAAAATGATCTCTTTAGCCTTTGATGCGATTTCAAACTCTTCTGTACTAAATGCTTTTACATTTAGTAGCTCTATAAGTGAAAAACGGTGGATCATATACTCAATCGCACGATGTTCTGAGATAATGCTTTTCATCTTTTCATTCTCTTGCGTATAGATAAGCCTATCTATAAGGTAAAGACTTAAAGCATCTGTTGATGTCTCATTGAGTAACGCTAAGCTTACTTCTCCTTGCATCTTCTGATACAAAAAGTTTATGGGCTCATAAGCATTATCACTTAGATACCTTTTTATAAAAAAATCTGCGACAAACAAGATAAATATCTCTGTTTTTAAAGCGGGTTCTATACTAATACTAAAGTCTTGTCGAGAAGAGGCAAAGAGATAGGTTTTGTTTGAACGAAGTTTATAAGTTCTATCTAGAAGATTATCTTTGATTTCACATCTTCCATGACTTACTCCAACGATAAAAGCCATCCTATCAAGGTTCTTAACAGTTACCTTTTTTTCATGTTGTATAGCTAAGTTAATATCAAAAAAGATAAGTCCATTAGAGATATCTACCCGTGTAACATGCGCATTTTTGTTTTTGTATAGTGTTGAAAGTTTATACCTTCTATCCGTGATATTAAAAAAGAAACTATCCATTTAAGTTGTAGTACTCTCTAACACGCCTCTCAAAATCTTCATCACTTAACTCACGTCGCATGGGGATAAATTTACGTGCTTTATCCCCCACTGTAACTCTTGCAGGGTAGTGCTCATCTTCTATGATAGTTAAGATAAGCTCCGCTGCTTCACTTGCATCATTTCCTGCGTTGATCTGATCAACAATACTAGGTGCCAAATTTTTCACTAGAGCGGTGTACGGAGAGTCTTTACTAAAGGTATCAGTATTAGTAACAAGATTGTCTTTGGCAAAATTGGTATTAAAAAAGCCAGGCATTACAGAGTGAACTCTAATGTTGAAATCTTGAAGTTCATAACGAAGTGAATCTGTTATACCTTCGACCGCGTACTTACTAGAGTTATAGAAAGTTAAAAGAGGCAGACCGATCTTGCCGAGAAAAGAGCTGATATTTATGATGATGCCAGAGCTGTTTTCACGCATTATTGGTATGACTGCCTTGCTTACTCTTAGCAGACCAAAAACATTAACATTAAACTGCGCTAACATCTCCTCTTCCGAGACCTCTTCTACAGTTGAGATCAGACCATAACCTGCATTATTAATCAAGATATCGATACTTTTGTGTCTCTTCTTGATCTCATTTATTGCAGATACAACACTTTCAGGTTTTGTGATATCTAGGGGTAAAACATGTATGTTTTTATACTCTTTTAAACGTGAAGGTTCTCTTGTTCCTGCGTAAACAGTATAACCTTGTTTTTGGAGTAAGAGTGCTGTTGTTTTACCAATACCTGAACTTGCTCCTGTAATTAAAACAACTTTTGACATAAAAACTCCCTATATTTATAGTTTATAATTCTAGGTAATATTTAGCAATAAATCTATGATACTTATCAATCATTAACAAGTTTGATTTTGATAAACTAAACCTAACTTAAACATACAATAAGAGAGATCATGGATTTTTTCAAGTATATACATGCAGTTGGAACAGGGGTCAAAGGTAATCGTGACTTAAGCTTTGAAGAGGCAGAAGATGCTATGACACAGATCTTGGATCAATCAGTTTATCTTGAACAGATTGCGGGATTTTTACTAGGATGGAGGCTCAAACCTGAGACACCTGAAGAGTTCCGAGGTGCGTTAAAAGCGTGTGATGCGTATATTAAACACCAACCAGTTATCAATTCACTTGAGTTAGGTTACCCTTTTGATGGAAAGGCAAAGAATCCTTACATTTTTCCTTTAGTGGCCAAAATATTAGAAGCATCTGAGATTAATCTTGTCGTTACAGGTGATGACTTGACTCCTGCAAAAGGGGGCATTACACTTAAAGAGATTGTCGAAAAGATACAACGGGGTGATAACCTTCACTACTTTGATCGTCAAGAACACTTTAAAGCAATGCATGACCTTACAGAGATTAGGATGCGTTTGGGTCTACGTAGTGGCTTTAACACGATAGAAAAACTACCCAATATTGCTCAAAGTGAATATGCTATTACGGGTGTTTTTCATAAACCTTATGTCAAAAAATATGTGAAAATCTTTGGTGATCGCTATAAACGATTTGCTTTGATACAAGGTAATGAAGGGACCCCAGAACTTTTTTCAAAAGGGCGATTGTGGATTGCGAAAGAGGGTGATGTTGAAGAGTTTATCATTGACCCTGACTATTATGGTATTCACTACAACAAGTCTTGGGATGACATCACTTTAGAAGATTCTCTTCAAAAGCTTCAAGAACCATCAGATGAATATATGAAACTGGCGCGACTTAATGCGGCCGTCTATCTTTTTGTGATGGAAAAGTTTGCCTCAGTTGATGATGCGTATGAATTTTTAAACGGATAACATTATTTTATACCACTTTTAGTATTACATAATAAATTCTTATGTATAATAGGAGTATCAATAGTAAGGTGGTGTAAATGAAGTGTTGTCCTGTCTGTACGCAAAAGACGATACCTTGTACTTGGGTGCTTTTTAATGTTACAAGTTCTAAAAACTGCACCCATAAATGCAGTGCATGTAAGCGCCAGATCAAAAAAAGTCGATGGCGTGCCTTTGATTATCTTTTTTCGGGTGTTGGTGATATTGTTATGGTGATCATACTGAGTTTTACTCTAAACTTTGTAGGGGTTGATTTGCTTTATGCGGTGATGGGTGCCTTAAGCTTTTGGACCGTATTAATTTTGAGTGTTGAAATATTTTCACCGATGAAAGTCACTGAAGTCTCACATACTTGCAAGCATCCTTCAGTTATAAGTTCTTACTTTGCTATTGCCTCTTCAGCGATAGTAGTGATACTGGTGTTGGTTACTGTTCTTTAGCATTAAAGAAATGTTTTACAAACTCACGTTCTTGTAGGTTCTCAATGTGTATCTTTGCAACACTTTGATTGTTTTCACCCATAACGACGACTTGGTCTCCAACAATACTTAAATACTCTGTTCCCCACTCTTTATCCAACTCATCAAGTCGGTGTAGTACCTCTGCTGCACTAGGCTTCTCTTTACGACCATCACGTACATCAATGATAGTCAAACCCCCAATACGCTTTTCCATAGTGTAAGGACTATAGACCTTAATTGCTTTGTAGATACGCTTCTCTTTAGTTTCAGGCATTGCACGTTGCATAGATAAGACTCCCATGACTAAAAATGCGAACATCAATCCGAAGATCAACCCTTTTTTAACGTTCATTTTTGATTCCTTCAATATAATTTTTTGCTTTTTCATCTAACATCTTCATGCGCTCTTTTCCTTTGGGCAGTGTGCTGCGTAGGGCTTTCATCTCTTTAAGGAACTCGGCAATACCATCGGGTATCAGTTCTTGTAAAAAGATCCTTAAGTGTTTGGCCATTGCAGGAGATGCCCCTGAGGTCGAGACAGCAATAGTGAGGTCATCTTTCTTGATATAAGAGGGAAAGATAAAGTCACAGTACTTGACAGAGTCTACCGCATTACACAAACAGTGATACTGCTTAGACTCATTAAAGATCGCTTCTTGTAGAGGAATAGCATCAACAGCGACAATGACAATGTCAAAACCTTTGATATCTCCCTCTACATATGAACGTACAACATGTTGAAGATGTGCACCTTTGATAGCCGCTAACATAGATGTCGAGATCTCTTGTGCAATAATCTCAATATCTTGTGTAAAGTCCAAAAGATGCTCTAACTTCTCAAGTGCAATATATCCACCACCAACAATAAGGACCTTTTTGTTGTCAAGTTTTATAAAAGCAGGAAAGTAAGCCATCTTTAAATCCTTTAAGGGCTGTTATTGGTAGCCATAGCATATCTAAAAAATTTATATAAGCCTCTTGATACAAGTCAAAGCAATGCTAATTAAAAGAGATTAAAATCGTCTCATATTAATTGGCATAGGCGTTCAAGCGTTTATGCCTTAAAGGGTAAAATATGACAGAAGAGATCTTATCGAGAATACAGAAGAGATTTCCACTCGTTGCTAAGCCTTTTGCGGTGATCGCAGAAGAGTTAGGGATGCAAGAAGATGAAGTCGTCGCTATTTTACAAAAGCAAAAGAGCGATCGTGTTATTAGACAGACCTCTGCAATCTTTGATACCAAACGTTTGGGTTATAACTCTTCGTTGGTCGCTTTTAAGATCAAAGCAGAAGATATTGATGCAGCAGTAGAGATCATCAATGCACATCCAGGTGTCTCACACAATTATGAGCGTAACCATGAATTTAACATCTGGTTTACGCTGGCAGTAGCACCAAACTCGAAACTAGGGTTAGATAAGACAGTGGCAATCCTTGCGGAGCGTACAGGTGCTGCAGAGTACATCATGCTTCCAACACTGAAGATGTTTAAGATCTCAGTGAAACTAAACACTACGGGTAAAGATAAACAAAAAGAGAAGGTCAAAACGGTGGTGCATAAAGAGATCGAGTTGACCCCACTGCATCTTAGCGTGATCTCAATGGCACAACATGATATTGAGATCACTAGCGAGCCTTTTAAGAAGATCATAGAGACACTAAACATTGACTATGAGACCTTTTTTGGGATTTTAAAAGAGCTACAAGAAGCAGGTGTTATGCGTCGTTTTGCGTGTATCCTCAACCATAGAAAAGCAGGCTTTAATGCCAATGCAATGGTGGTTTGGGATGTTGATGCTGAAGCAGGCGAGGATATTGGTAAGAAAGCAGCAGAGTTTAGTGCCGTAAGTCACTGTTATCTGCGTCCAAAGTATGCAAACTGGCCTTATAATCTTTTTACAATGGTTCACGGCAAGACAACTGAAGAGACAAATGGTATCATAGAAGATATGGCAAAAGAGATTGACTCTATCTCTCACCGTCCGCTCTACTCATCAAGAGAGTTTAAAAAAGTACGTATTGAGTACTTTACACCTGCGTTTGAGACGTGGGAAGCAGAAGTAAGTTAGGTAGGGATAATATTATGGAATTATTTTTTGAATTAGAGATTGTATATCTGGTGATTGGTACATTTATTTTAAGTGTGACCGCCTTTGTTACGACACGTGATTTTGTACCACGTGTTGCATTTAAGCGAGGCATGATAAGTGTGAGTATGGCTTTGGCAACAATGATCGCCATTCATTACTACTTGACAACAACGCGTATGACTGGTGTTCAAGAGATCTTTAAAGAGGGCGCAACAGTGATCTGTGAAAACAAGATGCAACGTACGATTTCTCAGTCTGTATTGATCTCTAAGGATCTGAACTGGCGTTTAGAGGGAAACCTTTTTGTTAATGATGATTATGTTAGAGATTTTCATACCTCACGTTGTGTAGACTATATTGGTGATGATGTTGTTGTTGAAAAGAAGTAAAAAGTAATGATTGTAGTATTAAAACGTTATGGTATGGCTCTATTTTTCTTACTTCTTGTTGTACTCCTTATGATTGGTGGTACGATGGGTGTGAAAAGTTTTGGAGATGCTATGTTTGAAGAGAGTGGTATTGTGATGACACCACGAGGCGAAAGGATTCAGTAATGAACTTGATGATCATATTGGGTGTAGGGTTTGTGCTTTCACTGCTATTTCACTTCATTGGAGTGGCTGTTGGTGCTAAAAAAATAATTTGGGTGATGTTAGTCTTTGTCTGGGCAATCGCTATTGGTGTTGCGACCAATGAGATCAAGCCTAAAGGTTATGCAGATTTAGAGAAACTTCAAAAGAAGTATCCTAGCCTTAAAGGGATGATTGATGAGGCTAAACCTGAGATTAGTACTTATGAGATGTTAGGTATTCAACAGAAGGCTCATGAGTTAAAATCAGCTGCTGCTCAATAAGAGAACCTTTACTAAGGTCTCTCCCTCTTCTCCAAATTAATATAACACTTCTTATTACTGCTTCTTCAATCATAACCCAATCTATATAAACAGAGTGCTTCTCTTTGTGGCTTGTTTTGCATTATTGTAGTTTTGATTATGACTTCAAAATTATAGCGCACACCCTTAGTACTGTAGCATACCCTGAATATAGAGCTATGTAGCGGGTTTACTTGCTTATTGTGGTGTGGGGTAAGGTGTTAATGATTAAGAGGGGCAGAGAAGCGTTAATACGCTGTGACACATGTATAGCGAAGTGTTAGTAGCTTGATGCTACTTAACGTGATAGGTTGTATGTGACACGTCTTCGTTTGTCTAAGATACGAAGACTGTTTTTTTCTAGAAGTTCGATCTTGTAGACACGGTGGATATTGGTCTCACGGGTGTGGACATTACGTTGGACTTTTTTGATAGTTAACATCAAGATATTTTTGTCATTTTTCCAAAGTCCTTTGAGTGTTAAGGTACCATCTTCTTCTACCTCTTCAAGTAAGAAGCTTCCATTATCATTAATGGTCAAGGTAGATACTTTTTCGGGGAGTACCTCTTTCCATTCACCAACAAGTTTCTTATCGATATCACTTAGCGCTAAGGGTGCTACGACAGTTACTGTAGTCACAGCAACAGGTACAGCTGCTTTGGGTGTCGTTTTCACGGCCGTACGTTTAGGCGTTGCTGCTTTCTTCTTTGCAGCAGCTTTTTGCTTGGCAGCTGCTTTCTTTTGAGCTGCGATCTTGTCTTGTTTTGCTTTTTTGGCTGCAGCTTCACGACGCTTTTTATCAGCAGCTTTTCTTTTAGATGCTAAAGCCGCAGCAGCTGCGGCATCTTTTTGCTGTTTTGCTTTACGTGCTTTTGCTGCTTGTGCTTTTTTAGCTTGTTTTTGTTGGGCTGATTTTTTGTCTTGAGCCATTTTTTTAGTAGCAGCTTCACGCTTTTTTTGAGCTGTTGCTTTTTGCTTTGCGGCTAAAGCAGCAGCGGCGGCGAGCTCCTTATCTTGTTTTGCTTTACGTGCTTTTGCCTCTTTTGCTTTTTGAGCTTGCTTTTGTTGCGCGATCTTCTTATCTTGAGCGGCTTTTTTAGCAGCGGTATCTTTTTTTGCTTGATCTGCTTTTTGACGTGCTGCGATTGCTTTTTGAGACTCTGCCTCTTTAGCTGCTTTTTGAGTGGCTACAGCATCAAGTTCTTGTTGCTTTTTTGCTGCTTCTTGAGCAGCAAGGGCATCTGCTTTAGCCTTCTCTTTAGCAATACGTTCAGCTTCTAAGTAGTCGTAAATACGCATCTGTAGCTCATCATCACGATCAATACTCTCAAAACCAGCACCGGCGATCTCTTCGACTTTTTGCGTATCATGTTTTTTCATCGCTTTAAGTAGAGTGCTTTTAAGTTTAGCATCATCACTAACAGCAGAAGCGACTTGTGTTAGGAGTAGGGCGTTAAAAAGTAATAGTAGGAGTAATTTTTGCAAAGGGTCTCTCTTTAAAAGGATATTTCTAAATATATGATTGTTACATCTATTTATGCAACTATTTTAACATAATTTTTTTAAGTTGGATTTAGAATTGAAAATTGTGTATAAAAAAAAACTATAGAAAGTAACATGTGCTTAATTTTTAGGCAAAAAATGTCTAAAATATTAGCTTTTGTGGGTTATGATTACACCAATTATTCATAGGCGAAGAGGCCTGAAATGGGAGAATATAGAATGCTTGCATTACAAGAAGCTTATGACAAACATAGTGCGAAAATCAATAAAATAGAAAAAGTAAAAGTGCTAAAAACGCCAAAAGAGGCCTTTGCTCAACTTGAGATCTACGCACGTGAAGGGTATGACGCTATACCCAAGGAAGATCTCTCTTATTTCTTAAAATGTTTTGGTCTATATGATCGTCCTGCAACGCCTAAACAGTTTATGATTCGTGTGCGTATTGCAGGAGGACAACTTTCCAATGCGCAAGCCGTGGCTTTAGGCGAGATCGCAAAAGAGTTTGGTCAAGACTATATTGATATCACAACACGTCAGCAGATAGAACTGCGTTACTTAAATATTGAGGATATTCCAGAGATCTTTAGACGTTTTGAGGCCGTTGGTCTCTCTTCATATCAGACGGGTGTTGATAACTTTCGTAATATTTTAAATGACCCTTTAGATGGTGATGGTATGGATGTCATCTTGCCTTCTCAGCCACTACTTGAGAAGATACAGTCTAAGTTTTTGATGAATTATGAGTGGATTAGTGTACTACCACGTAAGTTCAATACCTCAATCACAGGTTCGATGTCTAATCGTTCCAACGCTTTTGGTCAAGATTGTTGTTTTGTACTTGCCCAAAAAGAGGGACGTTATGGTTATAACCTCTATCTTGGTGGTAAAGTAGGACAAATCGCTAAAAATGCCAATATCTTTTTAGCTGATGATAATGAAGTCTTAGCCCTTTATCAAGCTTTGATCGAACTTTTTAGGGATTATGGTTTTAGAGATAATCGTAACAAAAATCGTCTCTACTTTTTGATTCAAGAGGTTGGAATGAAGAGTTTTAGTGCTGCGCTTCGTGAAAAAGCAGGTATTGATTTTGCAACTGCAGGGAGTACTTTGACGCAGATGGACTTTAGTGATCCAGACCAAGGTAAAGTAGGCCTTAGAGATGGCTCGTTTGCCCTTCATGTTGTTGTACCATCAGGTGTTTTTAAAGGAAGTGACTTGGTAGATGCTGCTGATGCGGCAGATACTTATGGTGATGGACGTATTCGTTTTGATGTTGAGCAGAGTCTCTATCTGATGGGTATCAAAACAGAAAATCTTGAAGCGGTGATGACACATAAACTTTTTGAAAGTTACAAAAGCCTTAATACCCCTTACTTTAACCATATGATCGCTTGTGCAGGTACAGAACACTGTCCTTTTGGTGTGATCCCAAACAAGCCTGATGCTATAGATATGGCAGCGTATCTCTCAGAGCATGTTCCTCTAGATGAAGGTCGTATTCGTATGTATTGGTCAGCATGTGTCAAAGGGTGTGGTATCCATGGTGTAGGTGATATTGGTTTTGAAGGGTGTAAAGCAAAGGTCAATGGTGTGACAGAGTATGGTGTACACATCTTACTTGGTGGAAAACTAACAGGTGAGGGTGTAGAAGGCTATGGAGTCTTAAAGTCAATCCCTGTACGTTTTGCACCGCAAATTGTTGCTCCATTGATGCAAGAATATAAGCGTATGAAACGCCAAGGTGAATCATTTGAGATGTTTCATGATCGTGTACTAAGCAACTATACGCACGCAGCAATAGGCTTTATGATGCGTCTCAAAGCGTACTTAAATATGAAAAACATTGTGATTGATTTTGGATTTAGAGATGAAGTGACTACGGGTAAATTTGAGCAGTTTGAACTCTTTGATTTTGGTCGTAAGCTTTACTATCAACTGATGGAAGAAGAAGCTTATCAGGCCTATGATCTTTTTCAACCCGCTTTAAAAGAGAAGCTTCCTGAACTTCGTAAAAGTAAGCCTGAACTAGATGAAAAACTAGCAGCACTTATCTACAAAATGATTCATCCTAATGAAAAAGAGCGTGCAGAGGTCTTCTCTGAGCTTAATGAATACATTGCGATCTACTAAATAAACCTTCAAAAGTATGCTTTTTAAGCTGCTTTTTTCACTTCATTAAAAACTGTAAAGCACCTTTAAAGTAACTATTGACTATAATCCTCAAAATTAAACAGTGAGGTATCAGATGAGTTCTAAACGTGTTTTAGTAAAGTTTTCGGGTGAGGCACTGGCTGGTGAAAACGGTCATGGTATTGATACGAAGATCTTAAAGTTCATTGCTGATGAGATTAAGTCACTAGTAGATAACGGCATTGAAGTCGGTATTGTTATTGGTGGTGGTAATATCATTCGTGGTGTGACTGCAGCGCAAGATGGGATTATCCGTCGTACTGCTGGAGATTACATGGGTATGCTAGCGACTGTGATCAATGCAGTTGCAATGCAAGAAGCGTGTGAACATGCTGGTATGAAAGTACGTGTACAGACTGCTATTAAGATGGAGCAGATCGCTGAGCCATATATTCAGCGTCGTGCTGTACGCCACTTGGAGAAGAACCGTGTTGTAATCTTTGCAGCAGGAACAGGTAATCCGTTCTTTACAACAGACACAGCAGCAACGCTTCGCGCTGTAGAGATCAATGCTGAAGTAATCATCAAAGCGACTAAGGTCGATGGTGTTTATGACAAAGACCCTAATAAGTTTGATGACGCGGTAAAACTAGATACCATCACTTATGATCAAGCCATGACAGAACACATCAAAGTGATGGATGATACATCGATCGCTTTGGCGAAAGACAATGCACTCCCTATCATTGTTTGTGACATGTTTAAAGCAGGAAATCTACTAGATATCATCAATGGTAACCATACCAATTGCTCGATAGTAAAATAAGGAAAGAAATATGAGAACAGAAGAATTAACAGCAAAAGCACTAGAAGTCGCTAATATCGATCCATACCAACTTGCAATCGCAGTGGCTAAACGTTCTGAAGAACTTTCAGCAGGTGCAAAGAGTAAGTTAAATGTAGATCTTAAAGTAATGAAAGCAGCAGATGTTGCTTTGATGGAACTTGCAGAAGGTGTTGTTACGATCAAAGGCTTTGTAGACAAAGAGCAGTAACATTTAGAGGCTTATGCCTCAACCCCCTTAATACCCTCAAAAAACTTCCATTAAATTTACCTTGCTATAATCCTTTTTAATAAGCGTACCTCTAAAATATTTTTGATTTTTATACAGAGGAATATATGAGATACCAGACACTAGGACTATAAATGGATCAGTTTGACATTGATGTCATCAAACAAACCACTTCAGTAGATGCAGCGATAATACTGCTTAAAGATGCCATCGTGTTTGATGCGGTACTTGATGATGCTTTAGCCTTTGCGACGCATTCTCACCAAGAGCAGTTTCGAAAAAGTGGTGATCCCTATATCATTCATCCTATCTTAGTCGCTGTGATTGTTGCAAAGATCACGGAAGATGAAGCGATGGTGATGGCGGCCTTACTGCATGATGTGGTTGAAGATACGCCTGTGACGATCGAAGAGATTGAACAACGTTATGGTGTAGATGTTGCACACTTAGTGGGTGGTTTGACCAAAATCGATACGATTCGTGATGAGAACCTGATTAGTTCGACTTCTGATGAGAAGTTGATCGTATCAGCACTTTCGTTTCGTAAGATGTTGTTGGCGTCCATCAAAGATGTCCGTGTTCTTGTTGTTAAGTTGTGTGATCGTCTTCATAATATGTTAACACTAGAGGCACTTAACCCTCAAAAACAAGCCCGTATTGCAGAAGAGACCTTAGTGGTTTATGCCCCAGTTGCACACCGTTTGGGTATTAGTTTTGTTAAAAATCTTTTAGAAGATTTAAGTTTTCAGTATGTCTTTCCCCACGAAAATCAAGATATTAATACCTACTTACAAAACAACTATATTAGTATTGAGAACAAGCTCAATATCTTTAAGCAGGAGTTGACCAAACTCATTATTCAAAATGGCTTTATGAAAGAGGATTTTCAGATTATGTCTCGGGTGAAACATAAGTACTCCATCTACTTGAAAATGCAACGTAAAGGGATCGGTATTGATGAGATCTTAGATCTTTTAGC
>Ga0256826_1000148_pt1 | contig 37177 bp, 39 predicted proteins | sample CV79metaG_FD_185975 | JGI IMG/M metagenome (GOLD analysis project Ga0256826, IMG submission 185975) | Hydrothermal vent microbial communities from East Pacific Rise, Pacific Ocean - CV79 | ecosystem: Environmental > Aquatic > Marine > Hydrothermal vents | place: Pacific Ocean: East Pacific Rise...
TTATAATTCGTGTAATCTGCATAATTCGTTGACAAAAAAGAGCAAGAGCAGATGTCAATCGATTTATCCGATGGTAATCCTCTACCGAGGATTAGTCTTAGCTTCTCTTTAAAATCACAGTAGGGATTTTCTATCGCGCTCATCGATTGATAAACGTTCTTGACACACCTTAGTGTATCTCATTCGTTGACAAAAAAAACAGCACAATCACTTAGCACCTAATGATAAATCATTAACTACTTCTTGAACAATATCTTTATCCTCCGCCATATCTATCCAAATAAATCGTTTTCCACTCTGTTTTTTTCCTGTAAGGAGATCACCACTTTGACGGTACTTTAAATCTAAGTTTGCAATGTCAAAACCATTATCAGTTTTTGTAAAAGACTCTAATCGTTCACTCTTTTTATTATGTGAAAAGAGATAGCAGTATCCTTTAAGACCATTACGACTAACACGTCCTCTTAGTTGGTGTAAGGTTGAAAGTCCTAATCTCTCGGCTCCAACTATAACAATGGTAGTTAACCTTGGCAGAGAGATACCAACTTCAACAACCGTTGTTGCCAATAGGATATTACCCTCGTTTTTAAAAGTTTCTATAACCTGTTCTTTTTCTTTGTCTTTACCATGCGTTACGTAGACCTTATCAAACCTTTTTTCCCAAAAAGCCCTTGCTTCACTAATACTTTGATAATTAAGTGCTTCACTCTCTTCTACAAGGGGGTAAACTAAAAGTACTTGATGATTTTGGGACACCTCTTGTTCTATATGCTCTAAGAGATTTGCAAAGTCATCTTTTTCTATACATTTCGTTGTGATATCTTTTTTAAAGGGTGTTTTAGTAATTAACGATACATCTATCTGTGCCGAGTCTATCATTGCTTGGGTTCTTGGAATCGGAGTTGCTGAAAACTGAAGGTAGTGAGGATGTGTTTTACTCTCACTTAACATCTTCTCTAGTTGATGTCTTTGGGCTGTTCCAAAACGATGTTGTTCATCTACCATTACTAAGGCCGTTTTTGGAAGTTCTCGATAGAGTAGTGCATGGGTACCAATAATAAAGTCATAAGAGGATAAATCCTCTTTTTTAGTGGTGTTTGTTACTAAAGTAATGTTCAAATCCGGTAAAAACTTTTTTGCCTCTTTGTAAAGCTGAGAAGCCAATATCGTTGTAGGTGCCATAAGTATGCTACAAAAGCCTTTAGCCATAACTACCGCTCCAAGTATTACCATAGTCTTTCCAGAGCCTACATCACCTACTATCATACGTTTAGCAGCATTTTTTGAGCTTAAATCAGATGAAACACTCTCCAATGCACTAATTTGTTCGGGAGTCAATGTAAAAGGGAGTGTTGTTGACCACTCTTGCCATCGGTTTGTTAGTTGTGCATTGGCTTTAAAGTAACGTCTTTTATGTTGAAGCTTTTTCATATAGTTGTATACTTCACTATACTTTAGTGCTTTAAGAATTTCTACATGATAATTATCATCACTATAAACATCACTAAGTTTTTCTAAGAAGTGTAGTTTTAGAAGGTTTGTTGTCATTTTTTCATTCAAACCCTCACTCTGCAAGTTTTCTAGTGTCACATGTTTCATAATAAAACGCTGCATAACGTCATTACGTAAAGTAGTTTTATATTTTGGCACAATACCACCAACCTGAGTTACTTTGAGTGGTTGTAACATACTACAATGCCCCCGACTACACTCTATCTTTCCATACATATAATAACGTTCATTGACGAGAAATTGTCGTAACATATAGGGCTTTGGTCGAAACATCACCGCTTCCATACTAAAACCAAAATTGTGTGCATACATAGTTATTTTGATACTGTTTGGCATTCTAACTACAGACTCTATCGTAGCGTCAATAGTTTGGTTTGATCCTAATGAGGGTGCATTTTGTAAGGAGTGATCTTCATAATGGTGAGGTAAGAGTAAGGCCAGTTCGATATAGGTGCTAACACCTAATTTACCTGCCTTAACAAGGCCGACTTTGTCTAGTGATTGTAAAAACGCTAAAGATGGCTTTTCCATACTTTATATTACTATATGCAATAAAAATTTACTTTTATATTGCATAATGTCATATTAGTCTTTTACAATCGCATAACTTAACTCTAAAATTTCTTTATGTTGTTTGATATAACTGTTTAAATCATTCAGCGTCAAGTCACGAATCATATCAAGTTCTTTTACCGATGAGCCTAAGGTTTCACCCTTGTAAAACTCCATATAAGAGCGGCTTAAACGCTGAGAAAGGGTCTCAGTACGAAGTGGCTCTGAACCTAATAAAAAGCGTTTTGTTTGGTCAAGTTCTTCTTGAGTAACACCTTCTTTAACAAACTTAGCAATCACTTCATTAACTGTCTTTTGTGCCTCATCTAAAGACTCAAGTTTCGTTTGTAAATATCCCATCATATACGAATGAGACTGATTCACACTCACACGGGCATATGCAGAGTAGGCTAAGCCACGTTTTACACGTATCTCTTCCATAAGACGTGAACCAAAACCACCCGTTCCTAGTATAAAGGTAGCAACACGTGCTTTATAGTAATCTTCATCCCCTACTTTCATCGCATACGGTGAAGCAAAATAGATATAAGCTTGTTCTGTTTTACGAATAAGAGTCTCACTCTTAGGTTTTGGTATGGTTGGATAAAAAACTAAAGTACCCGCCTCACCTTTAGGCATCTCTTTAAGAATCTCTTGAAAATATTGTGTTGCTTCTTCTAAACTAATATCACCACCAACTACAAGGATAAGACGTTCTAAAACTAAATGCGAACTCACAAAAGATTCTACTTCTTTAAGTTTGATTTTTTTAATACTTTCTAAGGTTCCTACCGATGGATTTGCCAAAGGGGTTCCCTTAAAGATTAGTGACTTAAGTGCTACATTGGCAACATAGTCATAATCACTCTCTTTTCTTTGAAGTGAACCCGCCGTGGTTGTTTTAATTTTTTGAAGTACTTTATCATTGTAGTTTGGTGCTTGCAATAGCTCATGTAAAAGTGTTGTTGCTTCTGCAAACTCCTCTTTTAATGAACCCATCTCCATCACCAGAGTTTCACTACCAACGTGAGTGCTTAAGTGAATTGCCTTAGCATCAAGTGCCTCTGCAAACCCTTCATTTCCACGTTTGAGTGTCCCTTCATTAAGAAGTTTTGCACTCATAGAGGCTAAACCATTAAGATCACCATCTTGAAGTGAACCACTGTTTCTAAATACGAGTTGCGTGGATACAAGAGGTAACCGTGTATCATGTTCATAAACTAAGGGAACTTGCACCCCATTGATGTTGATATAGTGTAGTGTTGTTGCCATTAATAGTTGTCCAAATAATAATATAGTTGCAAAAATTCTCATGATGCAAAAGTCTCTAATGTTTCATAAGCGGTGTTACGTATTGCTGCGGTTTCATCAAGGTCTTGAATCAGACGAACCATCTCATCTTTACCCATTCTAAAACCTGCTCCTGCTGCCTTAACAACATTCTCTTCCATCATAGTTGAACCCAAGTCATTCGCACCATACATCAGTGCCATTTGACCTATATAAGGTCCTTGTGTCACCCATGAACTTTGAATGTTTTTCACATTGTCTAAAAAGAGACGTGATACGGCTAAAAGACGTAAGTAACGGTTTGATGAACTCTTTTTAATATCAGGTATCTCTTCCATAAGCTGGGTGTTTTTACCTTGAAATGACCACATAATAAAGGCACGAAAACCACCAGTTTCATCTTGTAGTTTTCGCACCATATTCCAATGTTCTATAATCTCTTCATCCGTTTCAACCGTACCAAACATCATGGTAGCCGTTGACATAATACCTAACTCATGGGCTTGACGATGCACATCAATCCATACCTCAGAATCATGTTTTTTAGGCGCAATAATATCACGTACTCTATCACTTAATATCTCAGCACCTGCACCTGGTATCGAAGCAAGGCCTTTCGCTTTTAGACGTACAAGCACTTCTTTTATAGTAATTTTAGAAATTTTAGCAATGTAATCTAATTCAATCGCTGAAAAAGCATGAATCGTAATTTGAGGGTACTTATCATGAATATGACCAACCAACTCTTCATAAAATTCTATTTTCAGCTTTGGATGAACGCCACCTTGAAACAGAATTTGAGTACCACCAATAGCCACAAGCTCATCAATTTTAACATCAATCTCTTCATGGCTTAGGACATAAGCATCATCCTCTTTAGCATGACGATAAAAAGCACAAAACTTACAATCTACCCAACAGACGTTAGTATAGTTAATGTTTCTGTCAATTATAAAGGTGGTAATACCCTTAGGATGCAACTCTTTCTTACGCGCTGTTGCCATGCGCCCTAGTTCGTTTAAATCAGCATTTTGAATTAAATCCAATGCCTCTTCGCTTGTCATTCTACTCATTAAAATAAACCTCGTTTTTTACGTCTTATAAAGAAAAACCACACTATAACACCACCTAAGATAACCCCACCTAAAACTTGTGCCCAAGCACCAAGTAATAAGATTTTATTCAAGATAAAGTTGTGCTCTTTTTTATCCACTTCAATACCTGCCATCTCTGCCATATGTGCCATCGCATTAATAGCTAAATCACCCTCAGGAATACTTTGATGGCACGAAAGACAAGCCCCTTCACGCTCTAACTTAGAACGCTGTTTTGCATTTAACGGTCCAGAGAGTTTCCAATGATGTCCCACTGTTTGAAGTTGGGTGCCATTTTCATCTAAAAATCGTGAATAATCATGTTTCATATTGGCAATAGCAGGGAGCTGTTCATCTACAATGGTAGGAAGAATCTGTCCATCAGCACTCATCAAGTCAATCACAAGTGTTTCATCTTGACGTCCACGTGTTTGACCGCCATCAATCCCATAACCTGAAGCTTTTGGATCAGTATGGCAACTTTCACAACGGCGCGACTCTTTTTGAATTGTATGAGGTTGAATCGGTGCCATATCAATAGCATTTTGTCCCTCTTCGCCCGCACCTTCTACATTTGGTATTTTATAGATATGATTTTGTAAGAGCGCTTTACCATCTTTACCAATAACGGTAATTGTTGTTTGACATCCAGGAATTGTTGGAGAGATACGTCCCTCGCCATTTTGTGAAAGTGCGGGATTTTCCCAACGTAAAAATGAACGTGTTTCAGTTACTTTACCATCAACTAGATACTTGTTCAAGTCACGCATACCACCTGTTGTTCCATGTATATCTTGGTCATGTGAAGCCGCTAAAAAATCAGGATTTTGTTTGCCACCAGAGTAGTCAATTTTAACATGACAACCATAACATTGTGGTGCCCATGTCGCGTGACAAGTGTAACACTCTAACTCATCCGTATGACTTGCTATCTGATCCATCGCAACTAAAGCTTCTTTAGAGAGTTTTTCCTCTTCTTTGAGTGCTTTTAAAGGAGTAAGTTCAATATCTTTGCCCGAAGCAAGATGCATAATAACATGGTTACCTTTACGTTCAGTATGGACTAGTGGATTACCACGTGCAGTTAGTAAATAGCCCTCTTTTGAAGGAAAAACCGTACCTTTTTTAAGGTACGCTGCCACATCCATAGCCATACCACGAGGTTTACCTGTTTTAGCAGTTGTATTAAACTCATCAGAGTATCCAAGAGGGAGTTCCCATGGTAGTTTTTTAGTTGTTCCATGACAATCTTGACACTCTATCTCAACAGCGGCAGCATTGGCTCCACCTAAAAAACCATCACCATGAAGATCATTTGAGGTGTGACAGTCTTGACATAACATCCCTTTTTGATAGTGAATATCCTCTTTCATATGCATATAGCGTTTGGTGTGCAGTTTTGGTTGAGCGTTACCATCTTCATCAAAGGTTGCTTGATATGCTGTTTCCATAAGGCCCTGATACGAAACACCAATGCGCTTACCACGATTATGACAGGTAGAACAGGTTTCAACTGGCACACCTGAGTACTCTTGTTCGTGAACGGTGACCTTAGTTTTACGAGAACTTTGGATCGAGTGAACGAGAAGATGGCCACGCTCTTTTTTCTTAATGGTTTTATCATCACCCTCATAAAAGCCTTCATTTGAGTAGGGAATATGACATGATGCACAACCAATACCGCGATAATCTCCACGTTTTTGGCGTCCTTTTGAACCCGTATGACAGCGTAAACACTCTTGACGAAGATACGTATAAACTGCTAATGAAGGATCTTTTTCAACCTCTTCCGCAGTAGGAGGTTTAGGGAGTTCATGCATCTCTTGGGGAAAACCTTGAGGTTCTAAACGAGCAAGTTTTTGCATATATTCTTGATAAGTTTTTGTTCCTAAACGCTTATGAGGGTCTGTTGGATTTTTTGTTTTATAGGTTCCTGCGGTATGTTGATACCCCTCTTTACCACCAAAACTCCAAAGTGCTCCTTGAATTTTTCCCTGTTCGGTCATCATCAAAGAGTTCATCTGTGCCCCTACTTGTTCTTGATGACACATACCACAGGTGTTTTCATTTATCCAGGTGCTTCCAGGTGCAGGATAGAACTCTTTTGGCCCCTTATGGGTTTTGAAGTAACTGACGGTACCCTTATGAGAACGATGTTTATTTTTGGTATTTGGATTACCACCATGACAGACGATACAATCATTCCCTGTATGTCCTGTTTTATCTGCAACTTCATAAATTGCTTGCATCATTTTAGACTTGGGATCACGTATTTCTTCAATACCTTTATGACACTCTACACAACTGTTATTAGCAAAAAGTGTGACACTACTTGCTACTAACAGCATTAAAATAAAATGTTTCATGGATAATCCTTAGCAATTCTGTTGATTTTTCTATAAAATATCATTTTTTTGTAATAATATTTTTGATATAAAACAAGGGATTTTACGGTCTTAGTGCAAACCCAACACACTAAGAGCATCTAAAGAGCTCATAGGGTTTTAGTAGACTTCAATTTAAGAAGTCTCATTTCAGATAGATAAAAAGCTTACTTATCTTTAGAAATAGCATCTAATACACCATTAATAAATTTAGGAGACTGTTCTGATCCAAAAGCCTTAGTGACTTCAATCGCTTCATTAATAATCACCGGAGCATCAAGCTCAGAAAACATAATTTCGTAAGCACCCAAACGTAAAGTAGCACGTTCAATCGAACCAAGACGATCAAAATCCCACTCTTTTAGATGGGTCGAAATTGCTTTATCTACAGGCTCTAAGTTGTCCATAACACCTGTAAAAAGGTCCATTGCAAACTCTTTTTGCTTGTTACGAATTTTCTTATCCTCTAAAATTTCATCACTAAAGTCACCAATACTTTGGTTCCCTAAATCATAAGCATACAAAAGTGATACAACGGCCATACGGGCATGATGACGTGTTGCCATTATGCTTCCATCACTTTATAAAGGTCTAACATCTCAATAATAGTTGTCATCGCTTCAAAACCTTTGTTACCTGCTTTAGTCCCGGCACGTTCAATAGCTTGCTCAATGGTATCCGTTGTTAAAAGACCAAAAGCAACAGGTTTTTGATACTTCAAAGAGACTGTAGCAATACCCTTAGTTGCTTCTGCAGAAACATAGTCAAAGTGTGGTGTTGCACCACGAATAACAGCGCCTAAAGCACATACTGCATCATATTTACCACTGTCTAAAAGACGGTCAATAATCATTGGGAGTTCAAAAGCACCCGGTACGAGCACATGTTCTAAATCTTCTTCATTACCACCATGACGTGAAAATGCATCTGCTGCACCCTCAACTAAACGATCCACAATAAAGTGATTCCAACGTGTACTTACAATCGCGATTTTCATCCCGTTGTTTACTTTTAAATTACCTTCAATTAACTTCATCTTTTTTCCTTGTTATTGTATTTTTTGTATATTTTGTATTTTTGTTATGAGCGTATTCATCGCATCTAACTTAATCATATTTGGACCATCACTAAGCGCAACACTTGGGTCAAAATGGGTCTCCATAAAAAAACCGTCAACACCTACTGCTGCTGCACCACTTGCTAAGTAAGGCACCATAGATGAATCCCCACCCGTCTTACCATCTTTTGCTGTTGGCATCTGAACAGAGTGTGTTGCATCAAAAATCACCGGGGCAAAGTTTCGCATTGTCACAAGATTACGCATATCAACGACCATATTTCCATAACCAAAGGAGTTACCACGTTCACAGAGATAAACCCCATGTTTTAAAGCATTTTCATAACTCGCTTCTTTACATCCACGTGTTTGAAGTACTTTTAGCACAGGGTACAGCATCGCATCCCCACCGAGGAACTGTCCTTTTTTTATGTTGACTTTACAATCTGTTTTGGCACAAGCCACTAATAGATCTGTTTGCCTACATAAAAAAGCAGGGATTTGTAACATATCAACTACCTCAGCTACCTGAGCAACTTGAGTTGATTCATGTACATCCGTTACGATTTTGTAACCAAATTCATCTTTAACTTTTTGCAAAATTCTAAGACCTTCATCAATACCAAGTCCACGGAAACTCTCTAATGATGTTCGGTTTGCTTTGTCAAAACTTGCCTTAAAATAGAAGTCAATCGATTCATCTTTATGATAAACCTCTAACTCTTTTGCTATTTTAAAAATATTCTCTTCACTCTCAATAACACAAGGGCCTGACAATAATATCATACTAACAATCCTTAGTTTATTTCATAGATAACACTCGATTTCAAAGTATCATCTGCTCTAATATTACGTGATTATATCACGCTATGCTTTAGATTTAAAATGAAGCCCTATTTGCTTACTCTCTATCATCTTCAAACTGCTCTGCATATTCACTCAGTAGGAAGTCAATACTTTCTAAAACATCAGCATCCAATTCATCTGTTTCAATAAAATCATCGCTATCAAAAGTCAAAGCAAAGGTCTCTATATCACCTTTGCGATGAGTCATTACTTCTTCCCCAACAGCCAACTTTATCGTGACATAAAAATAATCTGAGCCCTTAATAGAATTTAGTTTCACCATCATAGTTCCCCCATCAACACCATCCGTTTTTACACTAAGTTTTGATAAGGTACTTTGCATTTTTTCTTTAATGGAAGTAACCGTTTTAGGATTGATTTCAGAAATATTATTTTGAACATAAACATGAAGCTTATCACTACCTGTTAAGGTCCAAAAGCCTGCTCCAAAAAGAGAAAAGTTAAAAAGTAACGTTATAAAAATCAATCTCATTTTAAACCTTTAAATTCTTTTTGAACATAATCTAAGTTCTCAATAAACTCTTTTTTCTTCACAAAACCGATACTTTCATAAAACTGATTGCCATCTTCTGGATTAATAAAAAATGCCACTGGAATAATAGGGGTTTGAAAGGACTCTGGAAAACTTTTCTTGTCAAATTTTTTATCAACAATAACCGTTATCACTTCTTCGTCAAGTCGTGGTTTAATGCTTTTCGCATTTAAAGTACGGCGTTCAAACTTATGACACCAAGGACAGTAATCCCCCACAACCACTAACATCAATGGCTTCTTTGCCTTTTTCGCTTTAGCTAATGCTGTTTTATAATCTCTCTCAAATCCCATTTTTGTAGCATACTCATCAATTTGAGCACCAAAGAGAAGTGTTGCACTTATTAATAATCCCAATATATATCGCATTTGTGTCCTTTTTTATTTTGCACGTGCTACTAAAAGCCCCGCACTTACAATCAATACTATTCCCGTTATGGTAACCATATCAGGGAAACTATCACCCAAAAGCATTCCTACCCCAATAGAAAATACAATATTAGTATAACTCACAGCACCTACAATTCCGGCTTTAGACTCACCATATGCCTTTGTCATATAAAGTTGGGCTAAGGTTGCAAAAACTCCCATACCCATGACATAAAACCAAACAATACCCTCAGGCATCACAAAGGTACCTAAGATAAAATCCAACTCAGGCGCATGAATGTAAGGTGAAACAAGTAGTAATAACACCGGACCAATCGTTCCTACCAACATAAATGAAAGCACAATAGCACGGGTATCATAGTACTTTTTCAATTCACGTACGGAGGTGTATGCCAAGGCGGCACCAATGCCCGAGAAAATTCCTAACAAATCATACTTTGAAAACATTAACCCTGTAGGTTTTGTGATAAAAACAATACCCACAAAACCAACACCAACAGCTAACCAACCCGAAATACTCAGCTTTTCACTTAAAAATAGATACGCAAAAATAGCCGTAAAAATAGGTGAGGTCTTAGAAAAGGTCATCGCATCACCTAAAGGGATATGGGCAATGTTATAAAAAAATGCTAATAGAGCTACAAACCCCATAAATCCACGAAAGAAAAGTAACCAAGGTTTACCTCCTTCTTGAACCATAGGCGTTTTAAATACCGCAAAACCAACAATTAACACCCCAAAAACATTACGGAAAAAGACCACTTCAAGCGAACTCATTGACCCACTTGAAAGTTTTGCAAAAGCACCCATAATAGCAAATAAAAATGAGGAAATGAGCATATATTTTACGCCATTTTCCAGTTTAGAGAGATATTTTTTCATGGCGCAAGTGTAACATGTGCGTGCTTTATTATGTCAGCAGATATACCCTACCAATAGACGACAACCTTATCCTTACATACGTTTTATTTTGTCATTTACCATTTAGACTTTATAATTCACCTTCAAAAGGATAAAACAATGACACAATTTATAGTTTTTCTACTTCTAGGTCTCTTTTTTAGTTGGATATTTAAATCATATCGCCGTTTCGAACAGGGTCCCTACTCCACTCGAGATTTTAAAAACATTACAATTACTGAGGAGGCTATTGCCAGAAGTGAACTTGGACTTTTTGTTGGTCTTGTGGCTAAAGTGGCAAAGGCTGATGGTCATGTTGATGCCCTTGAAGCAGAACTCATTAGTAATATGTTTGATGACATTTCTCAAGTCTATCCACAACCCACACATGCACGTGGACTCTTAAAAAGTATCTTCAACAAGGAAAAAGAGCACGCGGACAACCTTGATGCTATGGCTGAAGAGCTCTATACTCAAGTCAAACGCCGTGATCCAAAACAGCGTTATCAACTGATGGCATTTTTAGTCCATCTCTCTTATGTTGATGGGGAACTCTCACGAGATGAAGCCGTGATGTTAGAGCGTATTGCTACCCACCTTCGTATTGAAGAACATGCCCTTACAGAGATGATGAATCAGTTTGCTACTATGGGACGTGGAGGGAATAGCAGTTCCATGACGCTAAGTGAAGCTTGTACAATTTTAGGGGTTCAAGAACTCGATGAGATGCCAACCATTAAAAAAGCCTATCGAAAACTTGTAAAACAGTTTCACCCTGATGTCATTACCGCTTCAGGTGCTAGTGAAGACTATATCCAAGAAGCCACTGTCAAAGTCCAACAAATCAATGAAGCCTACGAACTACTTAAAAAAACAAAAGCTTAGACTTCAAGCTCCGTCTCAATACGAATAATCCATTCAAAGGGGATAAACAGCTTTTTGTTTTTATCCTCACATAAGTAAAACAACTCATAATATTCTAAATATTCACTTTCAAATCCACCACTAAGTTTCACCTCATCTTGCTTCATTAAACGGCTTACTTTGGTTGTTTTAAATAGTTTACTCTGAACAATTGTTTCATCATCATTGAGTGGTGTATATTCAACACAATCACCCTTAAAAATAAGATGATATTTTTGTAACATCATAAAATTAAAGTAAAGGCGATATACCCCAAAAGACACAACAATAACCACAAGTGCAAAACTCCAATGCAGTCCACTTAAAACAACGAGTAAGATTAAGAAAAATGTAGACCAAACAGCACTCACCACTAATGAATACTTTTCAAACAGTACCGCTCGAAGAGAAAGCGACATTGCTTTTAAATAAATAAACCACATTTTATTCACGATTTTCCTTTATACTTCTGCCATTATAGCTTTCAAGTGAGATTTTATCAATGAGAGGTTAGAATGTATTAAAAATTAACAGGCACACTATTTACATGGAAACAAACGCAACAACACCTCTCGTTACTCTAGATATCAACACTACATCAACAGCAGCATTAAGCGGTGGTATTGAAGACTTAACTAAAGATATTCAAGGCTCACTTTCAGAAATCATCTTACAATATGTGGATATTCCTCAAGATGTCCTTGATATCTTAGCCATAGAAGTCTTTGGAAACTCATTGATTACTTGGATAGTAGCTTTTGGTGTTCTCTTTTTATTTGTAACCCTACAAAAACAACTTCTTAAACTCTCCACCTTTGTTATTAAACGTATGGCTATTATTGCTGGGGATAAGCCAATTTACCATCAACTTTTCACTATTATTGAAAAACCTTTACGTTGGAGTATTATGATAGCAGGGCTTATTTCAACGCTCTCTATTTTAAGTTTATCAGATGGGATTCGTACCTTTTTTGGTCTTCTTATTAACACTGCATTTATTTTTATCTTTACTTGGTTTTTCTTACGTGCATTAACCCTCTTTAGAGAGTACTTAATCAGTATCTCTTACAATTTAAACCAAGATTTGGGACCTACCTTCTCAAAGTTTTTCGTAACTTTTATACGTCTTGTTATTTTACTGATTGCACTAATAAACATCATGACAACATGGGGTATCAATGTTAATGGCTTTATTGCCTCTCTAGGTCTTTTAGGTATGGCTCTTGCCCTTGCTGCCAAAGATACGGCTTCTCATTTCTTTGGCTCAGTGATGATCTTTACCGATGCTCCTTTTCGAATTGGAGATTGGATTAAGACAACTGATGTTGAGGGTATTGTAGAAGAGATTGGGATGCGTTCAACTAAAGTAAGAACCTTTGCAAAAGCCTTAGTTACTGTGCCTAATGCTATGCTAGCTAACTCTGCTGTTTTAAACTGGTCACGTATGAACAAACGCCGTATTAAAATGACAATTGGGCTTACCTATGGTACAACTTCAACACAAATGCGTACCATCTTAAAAGAGATTCGAGAACATTTACAACAACATGATGATATTCATCAAGAGACTATATTTATTAACTTTACAGAGTTTAATGATAGCTCTTTAGGTATCTTTTGTTACTTCTTCACCAAAACGACCAACTGGGGTCGGTACATGCAAGTTCGCGAAGATATCAATCTTGATATCATGCATATCGTTGAAAAAAATGGTGCCAATTTTGCCTTTCCATCACAATCACTATATATTGAGTCAATGCCTCAAAACGAACCCCTAGATTAAGGATCTTAATGCGAACACTACTACTTAGTTTACTTTTTATTTTTATCATCATTGGATGTGGACAACCTGAACCCGAAGCCTATCCGGAGTGGTATACTAATCCGCCTAAAACAACAACATCTACACTTTACTCCATCGCCATAGATACAAATGAAACGACAGCAAAACATTCAGCCGAATTGGTCTTGCGTTCTGAACTTTTAAAAGGTGTTCAAAAAGACTTTACGAGTAAAAACCACCCTATCAATCAACTCTACACAAAAAAAGATCTCCCTGAATTAAAAAAAGCATTGAAGTATCATGCAGCACGTTTAAGATTTGAAGATACAACCATAGAAGAAGTTGCGCTCAAGCCTGAGGATGAAACCGGTTCAAACACTGCAAATAACGATGAAGATGCTCCTAAGATAACTACAATGGTGCTCATTTCCGTCGATTCAGAAACACTTTTCAAAAGTACTAAAAAAACATTAAATGCTAAGATCACTCTCTTTCAACAAAGATTGAGTATCTCACAACAACAGTCTGCGCTACATGCGTATATGGTTTTAAAAGAGATACAAAATCAAAAAACATCTATTGTTTTTCATGCCGAGCTTCTACGTATTTTAGATCCAAGTTTCTCTAATAAAAAGTATTTTAAGTTTCTCTATGAGATGGATTCACTTTATGAGATTTTGAAAAAAGAGATCAACCTATCTATCATCAGTGATGCTAACGCTATCTCTTTTGTAAAACCAATTAAAAAAGCACTAAAAGCACAAGGTCTACAGGTGAGTTCGATGAAGATGAATGCACCACGCAGTTATAAACTTTTACTAACATCTGCTGTAAAAAATGATACACTTTATGGTTTTAAAGTCCAACGTATTCAAATTACCTCACGTCTGCAAAAAAAGAGCAAACAAGAGGTTGCTAAAAATGTCACTGTATTTGAGGGCAAGTCACGTTATGATGCAAAAGACGCACGAAAACATGCACTTGAGCAGTATAAAACACAGATAAAACAGCAAGGTATCTTTACGATACTTGGTATTTCATCAACTATTAAAGGAAATTAAATGCGTTATTCATTATCTCTAGTCTCTGTTTCTCTACTTAGTCTTGGTCTCTTTTTAGGGTGTAGCTCAAAAGAAGAAGTTCCTAAAAAACCTGATGTTGACTTATCATGTGTTGTTGAGGGGGTACAAGCTCCCGAATGGGTTTGTGGCGCACAACAGTATGGCAATGCTATCACTACTATAGGTTCTGAACCACTCAGTCGTATTGGTGTTGATTTTACTCATAAAGAGGCAACTCGTATTGCTCAAAAGCGTATGGAACAGCGTTCACTGCGTATTGCCAAAGAGCAGTCCGAAGCCTTTATCTTAGATCACGATATTTCAGCTGCCTCTGTTGCATCTTCACTCTCTACTCAGATTGCTTCTAGTGTGAGTCTCTACACTTCTAAACGTGCTCGCGAACTAAAACGTTGGGAACACAACATTACTAAAGATGACTATGTACTTTTAGGTATTAGCCAAAATCATTTCAATGAAGAGATGAAGCGTGGTATTAAAGATGCCTATCATAGTGATGACACACGTTGGCAAGAATTTAAAGACAAAAATGGGTCAATACTTTTAAATCAAGATTTCCCAAGTCAGTAACACCTTCAAAGATGCCCTTAATTAGGGCACCCTTTCTCCCCTTCCAATATTAAGCTATAATGGCACTATCTATTCAAAAAAAGAATCATTATTATGAAAAAACTAGCCATTATTGGTCGCCCAAATGTTGGGAAAAGCTCATTTTTTAACCGCCTTCTACGTGAACGCGATGCCATTACTTCAGAACAAGCTGGAACAACACGTGATGTAAAATACCGTCATGCTGTTATCTTAAATAAAGAGATTCAAATCCTTGATACGGGGGGACTTGATAAGGGGTGTGAACTATTTGATCGCATTCGTGAAAAGTCTTTACAAGCTGCTGATGAAGCAGATATTATCCTCTATATGGTTGATGGGAAAACCCTTCCTGAAGAGGAAGATAAAAGACTCTTTTATCAACTTCAATCCTTAGGCAAAGATATGGCACTTGTTGTTAATAAAATTGACAATGATAAAATGAAAGAGAAACTTTGGGAGTTTTATGAGTTTGGTACAGATGATATCTTTGGTATCTCGGTATCTCATAACCGCTCTGTCAATCCTCTCATTCAGTGGATCGCAGATCATATCCCTGAAGAAGATCGTATTGTTCATGAAGAAGAAGCACCTACTGAGTTAGTTATTCCCGATGCAGAAGCACCTGAAGAGGGATTTTTATACCATAATCCTGAAGATTACGATGATGAAAACCAAGTTTCTCAAGAAGAGCTCGACCTTGAAGCAGGTATGGAAATATTTGACAACAATGATAAAATAGCTGACTTTGATGAAGAGTCGGTTAATAAATTCCGTGTTGCTATTATTGGTCGTGTTAACGTGGGTAAAAGTTCCCTAATTAATGCCCTGCTTGGTGAAACACGTTCTGTTGTTTCAAGTGTTGCGGGAACAACCATTGATCCAGTTGATGAGACCGTTGATATGAAAGGCAAACAAGTCACTTTTGTAGATACTGCTGGTATTCGTAAACGTGGTAAAATTTTAGGTATTGAAAAGTATGCTCTTATGCGTACTGAAAAGATGCTTGACAATGCTGATATTGCACTCTTAGTTCTTGATGCCTCTGAGCCTTTTATGGAACTAGATGAGAAAATTGCAGGTCTCATTGATAAAAACCGTCTTGCCTGTCTGATTGTTTTAAATAAATGGGACTTATGTAAAAAAGAAGATTATGAACGTATTGTAGAATCCGTTCGTAGTCGTTTTAGATTTTTACACTATGCTCCACTTATTACTATCTCAGCAAACTCACATCAACGTGTTCATAAAATTCAGGATATGCTTCTTAAGATTAATGATAATTATTCACAACGTATCAAGACTTCAGTTCTAAACGATACTCTTGATAAAGCAATGCGTCGCCATGCCCTACCTTCAATGCATGGACAACGTATTCGTATCTATTTTGCAACACAGTATGAAACCCGTCCCCCTCGTATTGCACTCATTATGAACAAGCCCAAAGGACTTCACTTTACGTATCGTCGTTATCTTACTAACAAACTACGTGAAGCTTTTGATTTTGAAGGAATTCCTGTACTCTTCAAAGCTAAAAACAAACGTGATAAAACGGCACTTTAGCCGTTTATATTAACCAAATAACGATACACTCATAAACTAATCTTATACACCTACTCTGTAATTTCAAGGATTTCGATGCGTATCTATCTTCTGCTAATCTCTTTCACCCTACTTTTCACCGCATGTAATGACACAAAGTCTTATCATATACTCTATCCCATTCAAGCATCAAAACAAGAAGTTTTACGACTTGACGGATTTCGTTTTCTTGCCTCTGATCAGAAGTCACCCATCGCTATTATGATACTTTCTAATCCTGTTGAAAATGGTAGTTTTGTAGAAGCTATTTTTGCCTATACTAATCATACAAAAAATGTCATGCATATTAAAGCAAGTGATATTGTTGTCAAAATGCGTAAGAAAGGGGTACTGTCTGTTCTTACAAAAAAAGAGTATGAAGCATCAGCAGTCTATAAGAAAGTGGAAGCCATCTCAGACTTAACACCGAAGATGAAAGCTTATGGATGTGCCCCTGATGCTTCTGAAAATAACACTGCAGTAGCAACTATGACACCTGAGCAAAAGCTTGTATGGCAAAAACACTTAGCATATCCATTTAAAGATGAAGCCCTCTACTTAGAGACCTTAGTTATTCAACCAGGAGAGAGTAAAGTAGCCCTTATCCGTTTTAATCTTCCTCAAACAGATACGACATTTAAACAAGCTATCATCTTAATGAAGTTTACACTCGAAGATAAAAAGCGTCACCACTTTAAGTTTGTTTTACAATCGTTAGATTAAAAAGGTTTGACAATTACCATAGCGACAATCACAAGTAGCAGTAACGTTGGACCTTCATTATAAATACGAAAGAACTTACCACTTTTAGTACAACTATCATTTTCTAGCTGCTTACGGTAATATCCCATTGAGAAGAAATAACCTATTAATATTGCTACAAAAAGTAGCTTAGCATGAAACCATCCACCCATTGCAAAGATAGAGACACCATAATGCTCTGTTGCTAGATACATAAGGGCTAAACCACTTAGTAGTGTTGCCCAAAATGCTGGAATACCAATATACTTATAAAGTTTATACTCCATAACCTTTACCACTTTAACAAACCCTTCATTGTCAGCGTTTTCAGCATGATATACAAAAGCACGAGGAAGATAAAAAAGTACTGCAAACCAAGAGACCATTGAGATAATGTGAAACCATAAAACCCATTCAAACATATTAACTCCTTAAAAATTTTTTTCTAATGTCATCATAAGATAGTTTGACCCACCTCTTTTGACATTGTTGTAGAGACCAAAAACACCTGAACGATGTTTTAACGCAAAACCAAGATAGGTATCAAACATTGGCTTATAACGTACCAAACGTCCTATATCTAAATCTACTGAGACATCAAGATAGTTCATCAAATAAGAGTTATTATCGTTATTTGCTTCGGCTTCAATACGTTCAATGTAAGGGATTTCTTGTGTATAAGAGACACCTTCAGCAAAGCCAATACGGATACGGTTTTCCCAAAAGTCAATGTTGTAAAAGGCTTTAATATAAAAAGTCATCTCATAAAAATCATCTTGGTGCGCACCTTCTAAGTAACGATAAAGACCGCCATAAAGGTAAAAATCTAAGGGTATATCAAAAATATCATGCCCTACACGATAGCCTAAGTCAGCTCCGACAACACTAACATCTGCCTCATGTTGTGTATGTTGTCCACTCAAAATTTCACCAAAATCATTTTGTGACGCTTGGCCTGCACCTAAACGTGCGCTCCATAAGGTATCTGCAAAAAGTATGTTTGTAAACATTAAAAAAGTCAAAAGAAGAAGTTTCATATTAATCCGCTAAATAAAGATAGCGAATTATAGCTAGGAGTTCATTAAGGAGACTCTAAAATACCTCGTTATTATTAACCGAATTATCGTTTTGAATTCACCCAGTCGACTAACTGCTGTTCGCTTAAAGCACCACTAACACGATCGACTTCTATGTTGTTTTTAAATGCAATAATAGTTGGAATAGAACGGATATTAAAACGACTTGCAAGTAACTGTTCCTCTTCAGTATTTAATTTCGCAAAACGTGCTGTAAGTGCAAAATGTGTTGCTGCTTTTTCAAAAGCGGGTCCCATAACTTTACAAGGACCACACCAAGGAGCCCAAAAATCGACTACAACTAAGATATCATTGTTTACTAATTGATTATCAAAATTTGATCTGTTTAAGTTTAGGGGTTTTGTTTCTAGAAGTGAGTTTTTACATGAACCACAATTAGCTTTAGTATAAGACTCTTTTAGGGGAATAGCATTTGTCTCCCCGCAGTGCGGACAGACAACTTTAATCTTACTCAAACTTATACCTCTTCTGCTACTTCAATATCTTTAATTGAACTTACTTTATGAGAGGTCACTTTATCATGAAGACGACGTAATGCTTTATTAGCACGATCAATCGCTAAGTCAATAGCAACATCTAAATCACTGTCAGCTTGATTAATAACAACTGGCTGATTATGCGCGATATGAATGTCGAACTCAATATTTACACCATTTTTTTCTTTACCAAGAACCACATTTACAGTAGTAATATCTAATCCATATTTTGAAAATTGTTCGATTGCAGCATTAATATGCTCTTTTGTATGCTCGTTAAGTGTAATCTCTTTAGCTCGAAGTTGAACATTCATAAAAAATCCTTTTTGTAAGAAGAAGAGAGTTCTTTTTGAGTTCTCTCTAACTCTTTTGATACTTCTAGTATAGTCCTTTTAAACTGAAAGAAAATTGAGAAAACAAAACTTTTTTTATGAAATTCACATTTCTTTATTTAGCATCAGATTTACCTACTCTTTTACATTAGTAAAATCCTATCTACGTTATAATTTCGCACTTTATTTAGGATATTTTTATGAGACTATTAACAGGAATTCAATCTTCTGGCGACTTACACATTGGAAATTACTTTGGTTCTATTAAGCCCATGATTGAAGCACAAAATGACAATGAGATTTTTGCGTTTATTGCAAATTATCATGCAATGACCTCCGTAACTGATGGAAAACGTCTTGCAGCACTTACAATGCAAGCAGCAACTGACTTTCTTGCATTAGGTATGGATCCAAACAAATCAACATTTTGGGTTCAATCTGATGTTAAAGAAGTTTTAGAACTCTACTGGGTACTCTCTTCATTTACACCAATGGGACTCCTAGAACGCGGACACTCCTATAAAGATAAAACAGCTAAAGGAATTGCAAGTAACCATAACCTATTTTCATACCCTGTTTTAATGGCTGCTGATATCTTAATGTTTAACTCTGAAATCATTCCTGTTGGAAAAGACCAGATTCAACACGTAGAGATGGCACGTGATATTGCTACAAAATTCAATAACTTACATGGTGATATCTTCGTAATCCCAGAACATCGTGTTGAAACAGAAGTTGCAACAGTTCCTGGAGTTGATGGACAAAAAATGTCAAAAAGCTATGGCAACACTATCAACATATTTGGTGAAGAGAAAAAACAGCTCAAAACTATCAAAAAAATTGTCACTGAATCCGCACCACTAGAAGCACCAAAAGAGTTTGAAAACTGTAATGTCTATAACATCGCTAAACTCTTTTTACAAGGTGAAGACCTAAAAGAACTTGAAGCACGCTACCAACGAGGAGGAGAAGGTCACGGTCACTTTAAACTCTATCTAGCTGAAGTGATTTGGGAGTACTTCAGACCTTACCGTGAAAAACACGAACACTACAGCACCAATCCTGATGAAGTACGAGACATCCTAAAATTCGGAGCCGACAAAGCCCGAACCGTTGCACAACCCCTAATGGAAAAAATTCGTACCGCAACAGGAATTACATACTAAAGACACTTTAGTTCTTTAGTATCATCTTGTACGAAAAAAACCTAACGATAAAATGCATTAGCAGACAGTAGACTCTGAATCAATTTAATCCCGACTAAGTTCCGCCTCATCTAAAGCCAACTTAAACCCCTGAACATCCATCCCACCTAAGGCCTCATAAAAGACATGTTCATCAGCATCTAAAAAATAGTGTCGAGGAACACCCACTGTTTCATACTGAGAAGGGATTTTATCTTGGTCTCGTGACATATAAAGAAGTATATAATCTTGTTTTAGTCGGGTTAAAACACATCGATTTTGAAGTGCTGTTGCTTTAAACTTATCGCAAAAACGACAATTATCTGCACCCACAAAAAGGTACACACTTTTATGCTCTTTTTTAGCAAGTTTAAATGCTTTTTTGTAATCATGACTCCAGTTTAATTCGGTAGCAAACAAGGAAGTACTCAGTACAACCATCACAATCAATATACTAAAAAATTTTATCTGCATTAAAACCTACCTTTAAAAATGCCATAGTAGCAAAACTTCCCTAATACACTTTTAACAGTACGATGTAACTACATTAGAGTTTATGGCTCTTGTACTTGCTTGCCAACAGCATCATCACGATACATACTATGCGTTCCATCACAAAAAGGAAGAGTTTTAGAACTTTTACAGCGACAAAGATGATACGCCTTGCTCTTAGTTACAGTAAATACTTTTGGCGTACACGAAGTGACTTTATGAGAACCATCACAAAACAGGCCATCGCTAGAACGACCACACATACAAAAGTAGTACTCTTTATCTGCTTCGAGTTGTACACCTTGAGGTTTGTTTGAAAAAACCAATGCTTCATTACACATAAGATATCCTTATAGTATTAGATACTCAAGTATACTCTTATTTAATAGCTCTCACTTGAAAAAAATGTCTTAATTTTGGAGGTTCTACACCTTATTGTCACTTTAAGATTTTTCTTTCAGCAGTTCCAACAGTCCACTCAACTTCATGATTTTATAGTCTGCCTTTGAAAAATCATGACTCACAGTAAAGTCATTATGAACAACAACACACTCTATCCCTGCATTTACCGCAGAGGTTAAGCCTCGCTCGGAATCTTCAACTATCAAAGTCTCTGCTTTTGATCCACCTAAGAGTTCTAAACCTTTTAAGTAAGGGTCAGGATAAGGTTTTGCACGAGGATAATCCTCTTCACATAAAACAAACTCCATATACTTAGTAAGTCGCTTATCTGCATGAATAATTTCAAAGTCTTCACGTCGTGACGTTGTTATAATCGCCATTTTATAGTTTTTACTTAAGGCATGTAAAACATTTTCTACCCCTTTAATGTAGAGCGGTTCATTACGTAAATACTCTTGATAAAAAATATTTCGCTGTGCTCTGGCTTTGAGGACATCTTCTTGCAAGTACCCCACATTTAACATAAGGTGCCAAGCAGTAATTGCTTTTGACATAATCTCTTGGTAGTAAGAGTCAGTTAAAGTAACACCATAAAGGGCTAAAGCACGTTGTGTCGCTAAGAAGTAGTAACGTTCGGTCTCAACTAAGACACCATCGTTATCAAATAGTATATATTTTTTCATATGCTATTTTAGCTAATAGCTCATTTCTATTTCTATTTCTATTTGAATTCGAATACGTTATAATTAATTTTATATAAAACACATTTAATTGATAGGTTCATCATGCGACATTTTTTCTTTGGGTTATTTTTCGTCTTACTGCTAGCCTATGCTATCTACTATATTATTGTTAATAACTCTGATGCCAATTCACTTGAACAAACTTCCATCACAACTATCGTAACACATATTACTTCTGATTTAGACGATGCTATGCCCTTAATAAATGCAGCTGGATATGATATGAGTGCTATCTCTGTAAAATCTTCTTTACCACCCTTAGTCATTGCAAGTTTTGTCTTAACTGAAAAAGTACCTTTTGATAACCAAGAGAGTATTCTCAAAGCTTTAGAAGGAAATATTATTGGAAAACTCGCACTCAAAAGCCTTATTCAAGCCTTTGAGTTAGACGAGACTTTAGAGTTTAAAGACAAAGAGCTCAAGGTAATACGTCTTTTTCTTACCATTCCCCCAGCCGTTCAAGTGGAGTATCGCTAATGAGAGATTTTTTCATACAATTAAAAAGTAAATTTTGTGCCCTATTATGGACTATTTTAGGGCTTGAAGTTTTAGTAATTTTATATCTTTTAGTACCACCACCTTTAGAGCCTATTATCGTTGTTGCACCAACACTAGCAACTATTAGTGGTGATAATATTCTTTCAGAAGATAGTAAAAAAGCACACTATACTATTTCCCTTAACAAAAATCTTGACAGTGATTTGAACCTTACTCTTGCATATTCTGGAACCGCAATTAATGGTGTTGACTTTAAAGGTCCTACACATATTATTTTAAAAGAGAATGAATTAACAGCTCATTTTGAAGTGCTTAGTATTGATGATAATGAAAAAGAGTTTAATGAGATATTTGCTATTAAAATCGTAAATATTACAGGTAAAAACTTTCTTTCTGATATTCAGCCAAATGATTTGGGAGGTGTTGTTTACACTAAAATTCTTGATGAGAAGAGACCCTTAAAAGCAGATACACAGACAAACTACCTCAACCTTACGTGTAATCCAAAGCTATATGAAAATAACAAGAGTATAACCTGTCAAGCGGTTTTAACCCAAGCGGCATTAGAAGATATTTCTCTCGATATTGTTTATGAGGGTAAAGCTATCTTCAATGAAGACTATACAGCGACTACCTCTATTATCATTCCAAAAGGCAAAAAGCAAACTACCTTTAAAATCACAAGTATTGACGATATTACTAAAGAGACACAAGAGTTTATTGAAGTCAGTATTGCTCCTTTAAAAGAGAGTAGTTTTGAAGATTTACGTCGGGCTAACACCCAACAGCGTGTTGTACTCCTTGATGAAAAAATACCAACAAAGGCAGTAACACTTACTTTAAAAGCCCCTCAAAAAGTCCATGAGGGTCAAGCGTTAACCTATACACTTGAACTCTCACAAAGCGCATCACAACCTATCAAAGTTGTGCTAAAACATTCTCAAAACACAACTGCATTTGAGCCTATTAATACAGTTCTTATCGAAGCAAACAGTCGTAAAAAATCTTTTGTAGTAGTTACAAAGGATAACAATATTATCAATCCAAATAATTTTATTACCTATGCTATTAAAAGTGTAGAGCAAGATGGGCTAGAAAAAGTTGCCTATAGTTCTAAAAGTCTTCGTACTAAAATAGTAGATGAAAAAGCCCCTGTTAATGCAGATGAAGAAAGTGCTCTCTTAAGTATCTTAACAGATAGTCGTGACTTTTATGAAGATGATAGTAAATTAACCATCACACTACACCTATCACAAAAAGCCCAAAAAGATATGCCTATTATAGTGACCTATACAGGATCGGCACAACATAAGGTAGACTTTAAAGCCCCTCAAAAAGTCATACTTAAAAAAGGACATCAAGATATTACATTAACACTCACTCCCATCAATGATAATATTAGTGAAGATCCTGAGAACATCACCATTACTCTAAAAAACAAAACAGATGCAGGTTTAGAAGATCTACGTATAACTAAAGCACTCACAGTAAGTCTACATGATGACAAAGAGCTATCACACTCTCCACAAGCGACACTTACACTCACAGGGCCTACTCAAGTATCAGAACCACGCACTACTAAAGCTTATACACTACGTCTTAGTCAAAAAGCTCAAAAGGAGCTCCTTATTACCCTTCAATATAGTGGATCTGCTACTAAAGAGGATTATACTCAAGTATCTCGTGTCACCCTAAATAAAGGTTCAAAAACTACTCACTTCAAAATTAAAACCTTAAATGATGAAATCATAGAAAACCCTGAAAACTTTGAAATACGTATTCAAGAAGTCTCAGGAGGAGGACTTGAGAACCTCTCCATCTCATCACAACAAGTAACTACAAAAATCACCGATGAAAAAGATATCTCTATTGCCTTTGATGAAATTATTTCCAAACAAGTTGTTGAGTTTGAAACAGGAAGTAGTGAAATTAATGAAGACTCATTTAAAGCCCTAGATAAAATCGCTTCACTACTCCAACAATTTAGTTTTGCAAAGATTGAGATTCAAGGGCATACAAACTCTATAGGTAATGCTGATAAAAATTTAGAGTTATCACAACAACGGGCACAAAGCATTAAAACATATCTGTTAGAAAAAGGGATTGATAAAAAACGTATCAAAGCTATTGGATATGGAGAGAGTCAACCTCTTATCCCAATAGATAACCCCAATGCAGCAGAGTTTAATAAACGTGTTGAATTTAAAGTCATTAACTAGGAGACCTTATGAATTTCGAACTTATTTTTGTAATCGCCATTTCTTACTTAGTAGGTGTTTTTACCACTAAAATGCGGGCAAAGTGTACACTTGAAGATAAAACAGTTGTAGATGAATGTCCCTACTCCAAAAACACTACAACTACAACAAAGTCTTAACAGCAGATGAGTTATCAAGAAGAGCTTCATGCAAAACTTGAAGCCGTTCGACCTACTAAAAAAGTAGAAAACCATAAGGTTAATGTGGCAAGTTTAGAGGTAAAACTCATTAATGAACTTCAAGATGAATTTGAGATGGCACAGTATGATTTAGATGAGAGTGATATTTTGAGAAGTATTAAAATTTTAGAGATACTTCATCGTTATAAAGAGAGTTTTCAACATCCCAAAGCACTGAAAATATTTTATATTCTAGCACGAATGGAAGGTGTCCAAGCTAAAAACTTATTGCAACTTGTAACTATTTCGACCTTAGAGTTTAAAAAGATTATAACCACAATGGCAAGACAAAAACTTGTTTTATCCAATGAGGATAAAGCGCTTGAACTCACATTAGAAGGACAAAGTTTAGCAGAGCGTATTGGTGTTGATGTCTTTATTTAAAGTCTATTTATCATACTTTAACATAGCGAGGTACATGTTTTCAACCTTCGTACGAGCCCAAGGTGTTTTACGTAGAAACTTCAAACTCGAGTTAATGGTAGGGTCATTATAAAAACAGCGAATTTCAATCGCATCTGACATCTTTTTCCAACCATAAAAAGCAACTAGCTCTTCTAAAATGTCTTTTAATTTTATCCCATGTAAGGGGTTGTTTTTGTGTTGATCATCCATTTTTTCTCTCCCAAAATGTAGCTTTTGCTTTATGAAGTTTTCCGTAACCTTCAAGCAGTTTATTGTGCAACTCAAAACCCTCCAAACTCAATCCTGGTGAATGAAGACCATGAAATTTCTCTTTTCCTTGAATCACATCATTACAGACCTGAACATTCTCACTACCATACATCTCAAGTAGACTTTGAAGATACGCAACGATATCACGACTCTCATCTAAAATTACCTCTAAGAAGGCATTTAAACATCTAAAATAGCGTAGACGTTTAGGATACGGCTCATTCATTAAGAGACACCAGTTATTCCATTCATGAGCCTCTTCATACTCTCCAACAGCTAGATGTAACATTGCTTTTAATTCACCTATCTGCAGATAAGCCCAGCCGCTACCCGGATCAGGAGCAATACCAATAAACTCAGCTACTTTCATAAGATCTTGATAACCACCATCTTCTAACTCATCAAGCAAGTCATCAATCGCATCATCATCCAAGTTTTTCAAAGAGAGTATTGCTTCACGATACTGAGCCCCCTCATTGTTATTACTCCACTGAAGATCATTAACACTATATATATCTGACATCCCCGGCACAATCATACGGCACGCATACACTCCAAGGTGTTCATAATCCATAATATAGATATCAAAATCTGCATCATGGGCAATAGCACTCAAGTACTCAAATTCACTATTAGTATCACCCTCATAATTCCAATCTGCAAACACATAATCCGCTTGATTTTTGAAAAACTCATAAGAGATAAGCCCCGTAGAGTTAATAAAATGCGCTTCTAAGTTATTCATATCGGCTACTTCATCCAAGTTAAACGAAGGGGCAAAGAAGTCATCAAGTTGATCCAATGAACGTCCTTGAAGCAGCTCCGTTACGGTTCGCTCTAATGCCACTTCAAAACAAGGGTGCGCACCAAATGATGCTAAAACAGAGCCATCTTGAGGGTTAATAAGTGTCACACTAATAACAGGATAGACACCTCCTAAAGAGGCATCACAAATACGCAGACCAAAACCCTCTTTTTTCAAAGCTTCTATCGACTCTAAGATATGAGGAAAACGTTCAAGAACATCCAAAGGAATCTCAGGAAGAGAGATACCCTCAGCAATAATTTTGTTTTTTACATAACGTTCATAAATTTCACTCAGTGCTTGAACACGTGCTTCATTTTTTGTATTTCCTGCTGCCATGCCATTACTAACATAGATGTTTCCAATGATATTCACGGGAAAGTAGATAGATTCACCATCACGTTGACGTTCAAAAGGAAGTGCACAAATACCACGTTCCCCTGCTCCGGAATTGGTATCAAATATTTCATCAGGCATTAGCTCTTGGTTAGGGTCGTAGTAATCCCATAAACCATCATCCAACAGCCCCTCGGGCATCTCATCTTCGATCTCAAACCACTTTTCATTAGGATAATGCACAAACTCCGCCTCACCAAAAGCCTCACCTAAGTAGTAATCTGCAAAAAAGTAGTTACAACTCAAACGTTCAAAGTACTCACCAAAAGCCGATGCCAAAGAAGCTTTTTGACTTGCTCCCTTACCATTGGTAAACATCAAAGGACATCCTGCATCTTTGATATGCACGGAGTGCACATAAGGAACAGGGTTTAACTCAGAAGCTTCTTTAACATGAATATCCCACGCCTCAAGTTTTGACTTCATAGTATCAATAGTAGACTCTAAGTCTCTATCTTTACCTTTTATATATGTTTTTTCACTCATAATTTTCCTATGTATTGGCAATACGTCTAAAATCTTCTGAAGTCTCTAATAACTCCGAATAACTCCCCGAACTCACTATCTCACCCGCTTTAAACATATAAATCACGTCTGCATCTTCAATCGTACTAAGACGATGGGCAATGGTAATGACAATTTTGTCTTTGGCATAGGCTTTTAGAGCTTCTTGGATACGTTTTTCACTCTCATTATCAAGCGCTGATGTTGCCTCATCTAAGATAAGAAGCGAAGCATGTTTGTAAATAGCACGAGCAATGGCAATACGTTGACGCTGTCCACCAGAAAGGTTAGCACCAAACTCCTCCATCATCGTATGAATACCCTCATCCAGACTCATAGCAAACTCGTAAGCATCAGCATGTTTTAAGGCATCAAGGACTTTTTGTTCATCAACCTCATGCCCATAAGCAACATTTTGAGCTAAGCTATCTTGCATGATATAAACACGTTGTGAAACGATAGAAATTTTCTCACGTAAAGAGTGTTGTGTTAAGGTTTTAACATTCTTTCCATTGATCAAGACCTCACCTTCACTCGCATCATAAAAACGAATCAACATATTGACTAAAGAGCTTTTTCCACCACCACTATCACCAACTAAGGCTATTGTTTGTCCCTCTGTAACATTGAGATCAATATTTTTAAGTGCCAGCTTCTCTCCGTAGTGTAGTGAAGCATTTTTTAGAGTGATAGTATGAATATCCTCACTTAATTCATTATCACCATCAACAATCTCATTTTTTAGATCAAGTATATGAAAAACCCGTTCACTCGCGGCAATAGCATCTTGAATTTTAGAGTAGATAGAGCCGATACGACGTATAGGTTGAAACACCTGACCAACAGCTGTTAAAAAAGCTGTAAATTCACCAACACTCATGTTGTTGTTATAAACTTCTTGGCCCCCGATAAAAATCACAGCAGCCAATCCCGAAGCACCTATTATTTCCATCATAGGAGATACAATTTCGCCAACATAAACCGACTTCATATTGATTTTGAAAAATTTCCAGTTCTCTACAGAAAAACGTTGATGCTCATACGCTTCTGTAGCATTGGCTTTAATAATTTCAGAGTTATTAAAAACCTCAGTTAAACGACTCACTACATCAGCATTTTTCTCTTGAGAACGATGGGAGTACTTCTTGAGCTTTTTGGCGATTAATATAAGAGGATAGATAACAAGTGGCACTAACACTAAGGCATAAAACGCGAGTTGCGCATTAAGATAGATAATAAAACCAACCAAACCAACAACCGTTAAACTCTCTCGTATCAGTTCAGGAAGCATATTTGATACAAAATATTGAATACGATTAATATCATTAATCACACGTGATATCAACTCACCGCTACGGTTTAGATAAAGATATGACATATCTGCATAAAGAATTTTTTCTAAAAGTAGTTCTCGAAAACGCGTCACAATGTGTTGCCCAATATAACTCATAAAAATAGATTGAATATAGCTTCCAAAGGCTTTTACAAGGTAGATACCAATAAGCCCAAGAGGAATAATGTAGAGCATATTCTCTTCACGCGAGATAAACATATCATCCATCAAAGGTTTCATTATGTACGCGGTTGCGATGGTTGCCGAAACACTCATCACAATACCAATAAGCACTAAAAAGTAGTAAAACTTATACTCTTTGATATAGGGCCAGTAACGCATAAAAATAGTTTTCAAAAATGGTTTCCTTTAATTGTTAATGACATTATAACCTTTTACTACTTTTGTGACTTTATCCACACCTCGCCTACCGCCAAGGCTGCCTTATACTGCTTTTGACAGGCATTTAAAGCATCATCCTTTTTCATAGGAACTTTAAAAGCACCTTCTCTTGAGATGACTATATGTTTGTCATTAAAACCACAGTGTAAAATATTTGAGTTAAAGAGATTGGTTCCTATAGCACTATAGGTTACATTAGAAAGGGTTTGGTTGTAGAGTGTCGGAAAGATATCTTTATGCGAACCCGGTGTTGTCATATCAACCTTAGTATTGCGTAAGTATGGAGGAAGGTAGAGATAAAAGGGAATTTGTTTGGACTCTTGTAAGAAGTTATCATAATGCATGACTCCTTCTATCGTGTTATTATCCGCTGTAATAGTAATGACACTTTTACCTGCAAGGTCTGAAGCTTTTATCTCATCCATAAACTTTCCTGCCATATCAAGTGCATACTGATAATCTTTTAAACGCTGTTTGATAAGTTCTAAATTGCCCGTTATATGTGACTTTAATGCTTTAGAAATAACTAAAGGCTTGGAGTGATAGGCAGGATCTAAGATATAAGGAGGATGATTGTTAGTTGTCAGTAAAAATATAAACTGTGGTTTGGTTGCCTCTTTTAACTGTTTTAACACATACTTATAAGAGTACTTATCATAAACACCCCAGTCATGTTCTACGCTATCAGGAAATGCTTTTTTAATACTACTTTTACCAGCAACACTATCAAAACCTTGACGTTTAAAAAATGAGCCAACATTACGCCAAGAGAGGTCTCCACCATAAACAAAATGAGTCTCATAACCCGCTTTTTGATAGACACCTGCCGCGGCTTGTGAAAAGGCAACACCTAAGTACTCACTCTGTCCATAAGAGGTACTACCCGGACGTGCCGTAAGGTTTAGCAATAAAGGCTCCATCGAAACTATCGTGCCATTAGCTGTTGAGATAAAGTTATTAAAAAGCGTATCTTTATCAAAATGCTTTTTGAGTGACCTTAGTATATCAAACTGCTCACTCTGATACTTTAGAATAGGGGTTCCAAAGCTCTCTATCATGACCACAACAACATGCGGGGGATGTTGCTCTAAAAGTAGATTTGTATCTGTTGTATGTTCTAAATTACTGAACAAATCTGTGGTATTAATATCATCACGACCTAAGAAGTCTCGAAATGCTTGTTGCTCATGGTTTTTATATCCTACCGTTTTTACCAAGTCATATGAACCCGACTTATTACGAGCATACTGTTCACTCGCTTTTTGAAAGGCGAACACACCATTAATAGGTAAAGAGTTAATAAAAGGATCACCTGAAACATCAGGAATATCTTTTAAAAGAGGGAACAGACCAATACTTCCCCGAGCTCCTACAAACACTAATCCAACAAAGAGAAGATAAACAAAGGGTTGTTGCCAGCCTTTAACAACGATTCGACTCTCTTTTGCAGCAAACAGGATTTGTTTTACACACCACATAAGCCCTAAGGCATAAAGTATTGAAACTAAAGCAATGAGATAAAGATTGTAATTTTTCTGAGCAATACTCAAAAGCGCCCAAGTATCATCATCCATAATCCCATAAATCATAATCGTAATATGTTCATTAAAGTAGGAGTAAAACCCAAAGTCCATACCCACTATAAGCGATACCAAAAGATAGATAACTATAAAATAGCCTGTAAAAATCATCTGAAGCAGTTTAAGTGACAGGAAGTTTCGCAGCAGATGGTTAAATACAACAATGAGAAGTGGCAATGCCATAAAATAAGAGACTAAAACAGTGTCAATTCGAAAACCCAACCAAAAAGCTGCAATGATTTCGTTAATCATGTTGCTATCAAAACTTGGAGCAAAAGCGATAAAGAGAAAAAGTCTAAAAGTTGTTAAGAGAAGCAAAAAGGTACTTTGCAAAATAAGTATCTGTTTTAAAAGCCCTAAGTTAATTTGAAAACGTGAAGAGGACACACTTTGCCTTTTTTTGCATATTATACTTGCTATTAACACTACTAATGCTAAAATTTCGCTCATTATACGGACTTTAACTATAAAGTTCAAAAAGGGTCACAATGCGCAAACGAATCTTAGTAACCGGTGGAGCAGGTTTTGTAGGGAGTCATCTCTGTGAACGCTTAGCACAAGACAGTAATAACGATGTCTATTCGCTTGACAACTACTTTACGGGTAGTGAAGCGAATCACGTTGCCAATGTGACCTATATCAAAGGAAGCACTAAAGATATTACGACTCTTATTGCTTTTAATCCCGATATGGTCTATCACCTTGGTGAGTACTCACGAGTTGAGCAGAGCTTTGATGATATCGAAAAAGTTTGGGAGTACAACAAAGACGGTATCTTCGCCGTTTTAGAGTTTGTAAGAAAAGCGGGTTGTAAAATACTCTATGCGGGAAGTTCTACTAAGTTTGGTGATGGTGGTCTTGGACGTAGTGCATCTCCTTATGCATGGACAAAAGCAACCAATACCGAACTCGTAATGAACTACGGAAACTGGTTCAACGTTCCTTATGCTATCACCTACTTCTACAATGTCTATGGACCACGTGAAATTCAAACAGGAAAATATGCCACTTTAATTGCACTGTTTAAAGAGAAGATGAAAAATGGTGAACCACTAACTATCGTAAGCCCTGGAACGCAAAAAAGAAACTTTACACACATAGATGATATTATCGATGGACTTGTTCTAGTCGGAGAAAATGGCTATGGCGATGAGTTTGGAATCGGTAGTGGCGAAGCCTTTAGTATTAAAGAGACTGCTGAGATGTTTGGTGGAGCAATAGAGATGCTACCTGAACGTAAAGGTAATCGCATGACAGCTGATGTTATTAGCGCTAAGACGGAAGCCCTTGGGTGGAAGCCTAAGCGAACATTGGCGAAATATATTACTCGACTACAAACTTCAAATTGGAAATAGCAATTAAGACAGGTCTTCTTTAAGTCGTTCTAATACTTCAAACGCTTCTAAAAATTCTTTTTTATTAATAGATGAAAAAGTATTTAATGTTTGTTTCAACGAACTTGAAGAGATACCTTCTGTGCGTTTCAAATAATTCACTTCACAATACTCTTTTAAAAAATCAAATTTTCCTTCCCAATCGTCACCAATCACAAATATATCTACATTATATTTTTTTATATCTAAAATTTTTTGCTCCCACGATGATTCTGGAATAACTTTATCAACATATTTTATAGCTTCTACTATTTCTGCTCTTTGCTCATAAGGAATTAATGTTTTTTTACCTTTTAGTAAGTTAAATTCATCTGTTGAAACAGCAACGATTAAAGTATCCCCTAAACTTTTAATTCTCTTTAATAATTTTAGATGACCTATATGGAATAAATCAAATGTTCCATAAGTAATCACTATTTTATTTTTCATTATGTACTTTCAAATCTGGAATTAAGACTTTAGTATGTTTTGGAATTTGATCTTCTAGCGGAGGCCATTGTAAATATTCACCATAAGTTTCACTTAAATAATAATCATGATCCATAGGTGACAAAAATGTACTATTCTCAAATTTTATTTTTTTAAGTGGGAAAAAACTTTTAACTTCATAAACACGTTTTAAAGTAGATTCAAGACCAAAGCCAATTATTATGTTGTTTTCTTTATTAGTTTTTACAATTAATTTTTCTAAAACTGTATCTAAATACTTCATACTTACAAAATAATCTAAAACAGTATAAATTAATGTTGAACTATGTGCTCTATGTTTTTCTATCTTATATCTTTGAAACTTACTTATCTTTTTACCAAGATATTTATATAAAGTTCTTTTAATTTTAGTAGTAGGCAAATAATCATAGGGAAATATATCTACAAAAAGTCCTTGTTGATAAGGTTCTTTCCCATCTTCAAAACCTTCTAAAATTAGGCTATTATCATCTCTTAATTTAACAGGAGAAATAAGGTTAATAAATCCTATATCACTGTCTTTTGTTTGTACAAATATATTTTTGGGAAGTTCTTTCACTGCTAATATCAAAAACTTATTATAATCAGCTCGTAGCATACCAATATCGATATCATCATCCCAAGGAATAAAACCTTCATGTCGTACTGCACCAAGCAAAGTTCCACCATCAAGCCAATATTTAATATCATTTTTCACACATATTTTATCAAGTTCTCTCAACATATTTAGCATAACTAACTGGGCTTCTCTTAAAATGACTTGTTCGTTTGTATTATCATATTCCGCACTACTACTTACCATAAATACCTACTAATGCCACATATTCATCTTGCCTCTTTTTTTCTTCTATTATTTTCAAATTAGCAATACCTTCTTCTCGCCTCTCTGAACGGGCATGGTTTAAATGAAAAAGATTAGCACAGTATTTACATGATTTCAATACACAACCAGAACGAACCAACCGCCATTGTAAATCAGTATCATCTCGATGTGGAGCATACGGTAAATTTTCATCAAAGCCATTGACTTCAAAAATATCTTCTTTAAAACAGGAGTAGTTAGAAGCTAAAAGGTTGATATTCTTTCCAAACTTCTGTATTAAATTATAAATAAATGAGTTAACCTTGAATGCAATACCTTGTTCATAGTGTCTCATATTATCACTTTTAAGATAGTTATACATTTTAAAATAATTTTTTTCTATCTTTTGCGCAGACATTTTTTTTTCTCTTAAATCACTAGAAACTTTATCCCCTAAATTAACACGACGCCCGCATAATATAGTTTTAGGAGCACTCAAAGAGACATGTGCTTCAATAAAGGTTGAATAAGGAATAGTATCTCCATCTATAAAAATAACATATTTTCCCTTGACATATAAAAGTGCTCTATTCATAATACTCGCTTTGCGATTTCCTCTATTTTCATGAAAAACATGGTTTATATTATATTTTCTATTCTGAGTTGATAAAAAGTCTCGAGTGTCTTGAGAATCATCATCTTCCGCAATAATCACTTCAAAAGTTTTATAAGTTTGGTTGTCAAAAGCTTCTAGTATTAATTCTAAAGCATTTAAGTCTTTATACGTTGGAACAATAACACTAACTAACATTTAAAACTTCCTTCTCAGATTTTTCTTGCACGATAAGAATAGCTACAAATAAGGAGATAATCAACATAATATTCTTTTCATAAAAAGTATGATGTGGTATAAATGAAAAAATGAGAACTAAAACTAGGCTATCTTTTATATATCTAAGTTTATTCTTTTTTACCTTTATTCTTATTATTTCTGTTAGTATTAACACTAAAATAAACAAACCGATCAGCCCCATACCTACAAATACATCTATATAAATATTATGAAACTGATAATAACTTTTTGAATTTTGAAAGTTTTTTAAATGATGGTCATCTATTGTACTATTTTTTATCCATTTCAATTCTCCTGCCCCATGTCCAAAAAGAGTATCTCCCAATGAGTTATCTTCAATAATATAATAGAGGAGAACATAACTACCTAAACGGTTTCCTACCGAAGAACCATAGTTATCATTATTAACAGTATTTTTCACGTCAATAACAGCTTGATTAATTCTCTGAGAAAAAGGATGATAAGTATAATATACTGAGATAAAAAATATTATAGGTGTTAATCCAAGAAGGAACATCGCTTTCATATTTTTTCTATAATGCATCACTAATAAAGCAAGAAGAGCAAATACTAAACTAAATTGTCCTGTTCTCCCTCCTGATATTACTAAATTACCTAACATCAAAAATAAAAAGAACAGATATACCACCATCTTGTACTTTTTATCTTCATGTACAATTTCATAAAGTACTAAGATAATAGCAAAAGCAATCATTACGCTATAGGTAGAATGGTGCATTTCTCCTAAAATTGGAAAGCCATAATTATCTAAGTGCCACCATAAGTCAAAAAGTATTCCATAGGATATAACTTCATTTACAAATACTGCAGCTAAAAAAGCTCCTATTAAATATTTTATATACTCTTGTTTTAAAACTAAAGGAACAACTATTAATGGAAACAATAAAAAAGTTGCAAAACGCTTAAGGTAATACTCTGTCGTCCCAGGATCAATCTCTGTATAGAACCATGAGATACCTATTAGTGCCACAAATGCAAAAACATACTGTACTGTTTTTTGCTGCATTACATATAATAAATCTTCTTTTGAAAAACGAAATAACCACAAAATAAAGATAGAGATAATAATACGTTTAGACCACCAAGAACTAAAAGGTATGACAAAAGCCATTAGTACTAATAAGCGGTTTTGTAATACTGTATTCCAATCACTAATGTCATCAGTAATAAAATACTTTTTCAAAGAGCTAATATTCATATAGTTTTTAATATTCCCATCAACTTAACAAACTGCTTATCACTAGAAAACCTCTCTGCCACTTTTTGAGCACCTGACACAGCTAACTTTTGATTAAAACCACTATCATCTGCCAAAACCATTATCTTATCAGCAAGTGAATCGACACTTCCCATCTCAAAAAGAAGTCCACTCTCTTTATCATCTATAATTTCAACGACACCACCACTATTGGACCCAATAACTGTCGTTTCAACTTGCATCGCTTCTATAAGTACCAATCCGAAAGTTTCACGTTTAGAGGCTAACACCACTGCATCACAAGCTTGATAAAAATGATGCGGATTTTTCATAAATCCTAAAAAGTGTACACGATTTTCTACCCCTAGCTCTTTTGCTAATACTTTTAACATATCAACATAGCCCTCTTTCATCTCATGTCCAACAAAATAGGCCTGAATTTTTTCATTTGCTAGCTGTGCTAATGCTTTTATCAGAAGATGTTGCCCTTTTGCCTCATTGATACGTCCTACCATACCCACTGCAAAAGTATCTTGCATTTGTAGTTCATTTCGCAATTGTGCCATAGCTTCATCATTTAGTAACTCCACCTTATCCGACCCCATATAAAGCACTTCTACTTTAGGACGAATATCTTCAGGAACAAACTCTTTTATCTGCTCAGCCACTTGATAGGTTACTGGTAACATCAGATCAATGTTTTTGTATAAAAACCGATGATAGAAGTCATCTTTAAAACGTGTCATTGTCATGTTTCGAGTTTGTGCTAGTTTTGGTTTCTGCTTTGAAAGTAATTTTGCCAACACAGCAATGGGAATATCTTTTGTCCAGTGTAGATGTACGATATCAATGTTGTTATCATCAATAATTTTCGCTAGTTTTCTTGCTGCACCTAACATAAAAATATTTGACTTTTTTTCTATCAAGGCATAACGATAGCTACTGTTTTCATAATACTGTTCTAGTTTTCCATTAGCATTAATCACGCTAAAAACATTCATCTTTTCGTCTAAAGCTTTGGCGGCACGAACCATGTAAAGTTCAAGCCCGCCCAAATCAGGTGATAAACAGAGTTCTAATAAATTTTTCTTACTCATTCTCTTGCATCTCCAAAATCAGTGCATATTTCATATAAGAGCTAAATGCTGATATAACAGCAACATTCCAGCCGTTGATGCCATGAAAGGCCCCACCTTTTAAAACTAAAGCTTTAAATAGTGCTCCAACACCATGTGTGAATGGAGCAAAAGCTGATACACGTTTCCCCTCTTCATAAGCAATACGCGCACCTCTAGTAATAAACTTGTGTGATGTTTTAATCATCTCACCATAATCAGCGTAGGAGTAGTGCAACATATCTGCATCTAAATCTTTAATATTTGTTGTTTCTACTTTAGCATGTCCGCCCGCTGTTGAAAAACCACAACGAGTACGATTGTACAGTCGTGTCACACGATCTGGGTACCAAAGCTTAATAAAGTTTTGACCTACATAGGTTTTACGCGCAAAAGAAAATGCATCAAAAGATGTCTTCTCTAAGTCAATCATTTTAATCGCTTCAATAGCATTTAAATCAAGTCGCTCATCTGCATCAATACTTAAAATCCAATCATACTCAGCTAATGGTGCGCCAAAGGCCTTTTGTCCACCATCACCAAGATAAGCCTGATCAACAACACGTGCACCCAAAGACTTCGCTATTTCACATGTTTTGTCACTGCTTAAAGAGTCAACAACAAGAACTTCATCACAAACTTCTTGAACCGAGCGAATAACAGCTTCAATGTTTTTTTCTTCATTTAAAGTAATAATATTTGCAGTAATTTTCATAGC
>Ga0256826_1000149_pt1 | contig 37128 bp, 34 predicted proteins | sample CV79metaG_FD_185975 | JGI IMG/M metagenome (GOLD analysis project Ga0256826, IMG submission 185975) | Hydrothermal vent microbial communities from East Pacific Rise, Pacific Ocean - CV79 | ecosystem: Environmental > Aquatic > Marine > Hydrothermal vents | place: Pacific Ocean: East Pacific Rise...
CCCTCTGACTCAAATCTTCCACTAAAGTTATTGCAAGAGGAGTTTCCCTTTATTGTTTCACCACTCAAAAGTATATGGGCTTCTCTTCTACTGTTTTTAGAGAGTGCGACTGCTTTAGAGTGTAATCTTGTTAGTTTCCAGTAAGTATTTTGAAGTTTTGCTTTAGAGTATGGGTTTTGACACACCTCTTTAGGAATCAGGTCTATAAACTTCTCAACGACTAGGGTTGTACCTTTTGTGCTTCTATCCACTAATTTTCTCTGTGTTATCTTTGCATTGAGGTGGATTTTAAGAGCTTGACCTGGAGCTGCCCCTACTTTTAAGTAAGCCTTCTCTAACGCGATATTATCAGCTTCAAATGCAATGGGAAATTTTAAACCACTTGAACACTCATAAAAGAGAGCAGAATCAGCCATATAGCTATACATTCCCATCATAAAGAGTTGGGGTTCTAAGGTTTTAGCAGTTCTTGAGTCTTGCAGTTTATAGTTGAGTTTTGAGTCGATTTTATTTCCCTCTAAATCCAAGAGTTCTATAGTTTTTGTATCAATAATGCGAAAATATTTTACTCTTCTCTTAGTCCCATTGAGGACAATTCTATTCTCTTTATCTATAAACCATCGTCCTATATCATCACTATTTTTACTAGCAACACCATTTTTAAAACAGCTACTTCTTTCAAAAAATGTTTTGTTTTCAAGGAGGTCGAGTTGGTATTGATTACTACAGTTTGCTCCAGGAAGAGAGGCTAAAAAGTGTAAAGGAAACTCCATGGAAAGCTCTTTTGGAGTCTCTACTTTAGATGAAGAACAAGCTGCGAAACTTAGGCTAATTACAAGCACTATTAAACCATAAACTACTCTTTTTATCATCTCATCATCCCCTCTAAAGTAACTCTATGTACCTTAAAATGCTTTTCAACGATTATAACACTTAGAATGATAAATTAGCTTAAAACAGTGCTCCTACGATATAATGTCATTAATAAAAACTGAACAAAAGAGTCCTATGATACAACTAACTAATATCTCCAAAAATTTCGCTTCACAAGAGCTTTTTAACAATCTTAACCTCAAACTAAATTCAGGGAACCGGGCCGGTTTAGTTGGAAGAAATGGGAGTGGGAAATCTACTCTTTTTAAGATGATTTTAGGTGAAGAGAGTCCTGATAATGGTGATATTATCATCCCTAAAAACTATAAAATCGGAACACTTAAACAGCATCTTACTTTTAGTGAGTCAACTCTTCGGGAAGAGGCTGCATTAGCCTTAGAGGAGGAGATGAAGTATGATGTTTATAGGGTTGAGAAGATTCTTTTTGGTTTGGGATTTAGTGCGGAGGATTTAGAAAAAAATCCTCTCTCCTTTTCTGGTGGTTATCAGATTCGTATCAACTTAGCTAAACTTTTAGTGACAGAACCAAATCTGCTTCTTCTAGATGAGCCTACCAACTACCTTGACATCGTCTCTCTTCGCTGGCTCAAAAACTTTCTTCGTGCCTTTGAAGGTGAGGTAATTCTTATTACCCACAATCGTGACTTTATGGATAGTGTCTCTACTCACACTATGGGTATAGTTCGTAAAAAAATAGAGATAATTCCAGGGACTACTCATAAGTTCTACGAGCAGTTAGCTTCAAATGATGAACTCTATGCCAAACAAAAAGTGGCTCAAGACAAAAAGGTAAAAGAGCTTGAAGAGTTTATAGCTAAAAATAAGGCTCGAGCATCAACTGCTTCACTCGCTCAGTCAAAAGTTAAACAGCTAGAGAAAATGGACTTGATGGACGACTTGGCATTTGATAATAGCCTAGAGTTTAACTTTAACTTCAAAGAAACACCATCAAAAATTATGCTTGAGGTTGATAAACTGAGTTTTGGTTACACACCAGAGAATATTCTTTTTAAAGATATAAGTTTTAGTATTAAACGCGGTGAGTGTATAGGAATAATCGGAAAAAATGGTAAAGGTAAGTCAACACTACTCAACACTTTAGCAGGGGAGCTTAAAGCTCTCAGTGGCAAGATTCACTCACATCCATCTATAGAGTTTGCACACTTTGGTCAGACAAATATCGCTAGACTTCATGAAAAAGCCACTGTCACAGACGAGATACACTCGGCAAATACCAAACTCTCCACTCAAGTTATAAGAAGTATCTGTGGTGCGATGATGTTTAGTGGTGATGCGGCTGATAAAAAAGTCTCTCTGCTCTCAGGGGGAGAAAAATCTCGTGTAATGCTCGGTCAAATACTTGCTCGTCAAGTAAACCTACTCTTTCTCGATGAGCCTACCAATCACCTTGACATGGACTCTATCGAAGCACTAACTAACGCCATACAAACGTTTGAAGGAAGTGTTATAATCGTTACTCACTCTGAAGAGTTACTCCGTAGAGTTTGTGACAGACTCATTATTTTTGCTAAAGATGGAGCTGAGTATTTTGATGGTGGCTACGATCTCTTTTTAGAGAAGATTGGTTGGGATGAAGAGGAGAGTGAAGAGAGAGTTAAAGTTGCTCCAAAATCAAATACTAAAGAGAATAAAAAACTCAAAGCGGAACTCGTTCGAGAACGAAATAAGCTAACATCCCCACTTAAGAGAAAAGTAGAAAAACTTGAAGAGCTTATTATGAAGCTCGAAGAACAACTTGAAACTCATCATCAAGAACTTATCGAGGCTTCTAATGCGGGTGATAGTGCTACACTTATGGAACTCTCTAAAAAAGTTTCTGATGAAGAGAAAAAAGTTGAAGACTCCTTTGAAGAGTTTGAAGAGTTATCAATGGAACTTGAAGCAATAAATGAAGAGTATGAGACAAAAATAGGAGAGTTAGAATGAGTAGAGAGTTATATTTCCTACGCTCAAGTGAGCAAAAAATAGTTATAGATATGTTTAAAATTGCACATCCAAATAAACCAGAAGATTTAGATAAATATACGCAGTATTATGGTCTCACGACAAAAGACTTAGGTCTTTATGCTTTAGTTGATAATGAGATTGCAGGAGCTATCTGGTCTAGAAAACTCTCGCCTGAAGAAGCACCGCGTTTGAGTGTGGCTGTAGTTGCTAAATTTAAAAGAAGCGGCATAGGCACCTTTATGATGGAGCAGTTTTTACAAGAAGCGGCAGCTCTTTATGAAGAGATTCAAGTAAATATTAATCAAAAACCAAAGGCTATAAAGTTTTATGAAAAGTTTGGTTTTATAGATAATAGTAAAACTCTTTTGTTAAGTAAAAAATTAGAAAAAAAAGAGGTCTTTCGCCCTAGTGATGGATATGATCCTACTAGGTGGATGGATTAAAACTTATTTCAAGCTATTAAAGGTACTCTCTTTTCCGCTGCTTCTAGGTTTATAGTGCATTAAAAAATCACCCTTCCCTTTGCCATCAGCAAAACTACTTCTATACCCAAATCCTTCAACAATAAATCTAGTTTTTGCTCTTGCATCCTCATTTTTCCAGTTTTCATACTCAAGTCTATAGATGGCACTGTATATCTGTGCTCTTCCCGTTCCGTGGTAACAATGTATTAACACAGGATAATTACTTTTATCATCTAAAACTTCATAAAACTTTTTTAAATTTTCTTTTGAAGGAACTTGTCCAGAAGGAATATTTACATGTTTTATACTGAGGGAGTACTTTTTATTTATCGCTTTTATTGCACTATCTTCTGCATCAATTTCTGCCTGTTTCGCTGGATTTAAATCATCTTGAATACCGGCATCAAGTAAATCGACAACTGTTTTAATTTTATTATCTACTAAAAAGTAATCCAATTTATCAGGACTTATTAGAGCTGATTTATATACTTTACCCTTACTTATCTCTTCAAATCTAAAGTTAAAGTGAACATGCCAGACATAAAAACCTACTAAAAAAAGGAGTACTACTGCAATAATTTTAAATATATTTTTCTTCATAATCGAATTATAACAAAACCATTGATGAAGTTAAAGTTAATTGATAATTATACCACCTTGACAGAGGTCAACTCTATTTTCAGAAAATTAGATAAAATTTCAACTTATAATTATTAAAAGGATTATTTATATGAAAACTCTACTCTATATTATAGCTCTTAGTGCAGCTCTTTTTGCTACTAACTCAGAGACTGCTGCATGTAAAAAATGTCACCCTACTATTGCGCAAGAGTTTGAAAGCTCAATGCATAAAAAATCTTCTATCTATGAAGATAAGGTTCATAAGGCTGTTTGGGATAAACACCCAGCAAAGGCAAAGGGAAAGTATAAATGTGCAAAGTGTCATACACCAAATGCTAAATCAAGAGTAGATACACATAAGGGTATCACCTGTATCTCCTGTCATACCATCAAAAGCATAGAAAATCATGACAAATCAAACAAAAATATCTATGAAAATAAGCCTAAAACTTTCTATTCAGCAGAGATTGGACATGAGAGTGAAAAGATAAAGTACAAAACCACTTCAACTTGGTGGGGACAAAAAACAACTGTTGGTTCAGCTTATCATGATATAGACTATACAAACAAAAAATTCTATAATGGCTCTATCTGTATGGGTTGTCATTCACATAAACAAAATTCTCATAAGTTTACAGTATGTGAAACTGAAGATGCTGGAGCAAAAGAGACAAGTGAAAACTGTATCACTTGTCATATGCCTAAAATCTTAGGAAGTGCCACAACAGTTAGAATCAGCGAGAAACATGCTTTTCACGGTTTTGCAGGAGCAAGAGTCAAACCTATGATGTTAGCAAAATATGTTACTTTGGGCTTTAATAAATCTACTAATGGATTTAACATAAGCATAGAAAACCAATCACCACATGCTCTTTTAACACACCCTCTTAGAGTTGCTCAACTTAGAGTTACACTTACTAGAGAGAACAAACATATAACCCTTAAAACTCATACATTCGTGAAAGTTATCGGGCACAATGGCAAACCATCTATGCCATGGGTTGCGACAGAAGTTGTAAAAAATACGATGATTAAAGCAGAAGAAAAAAGAGTTGTGAGTTTCAATGAAAAACTTCAAAGTGGTGATAAACTTGAAGTGGTTTTAGGTTTTTATGTTGTGAATCCCAAAGCTCTCAAAAAGCTAAATTTAGAGAATGAGAAAGAGTTACAAAATTTTACAGTGCTTAAAAGCCAACACTTTAGTGTGGAGTAGTACTCAACTCCACTCCTCAAGTTTACCTTGCATATCAACATATGTAAGGTAGAGCCTCAAGTCAAACTCCACCTGATGATAATCCCTCTGCATATACTCACAAAGTTTATAAAAAGCCTTGTTGTGCTCTTTTTCTTTAAAGTGAGCCAACTCATGCACCACTATCATCTCTAAAAATTTCTCTGGAACACTCTTAAACATAGAGGCTATTCGTATCTCATTTTTAGCTTTTAACTTACTCCCTTGCACACGAGAGATAAAATGATGAGTCCCAAGAGCATTATGAATAACATTTATTTTTCCATCATAGATGGTTTTACTGAGCGGTGGTGATTTTTTTATATACTCATTTTTAATATTCATCGTATAAGAAAAAAGAGTTTTATCATTCTTTAAACTATGTGGCTTTGGATACTTTTTTAGAAGATGTGAGCCTAGCTTACCCGTGTTTATAAGCTTACTCACTTGCTCTACAACTGATGGTGGATAGTGGGCTAAGTATTTAAGTTTTTTCACGCTTAGAGTAGTTTTTCTATGTCTGAGCGAATACTTTTAGGTTTCGTAGAAGGAGCATATCTATCGACAATATTTCCCTCTCTATCGACTAAAAACTTCGTAAAGTTCCACTTTATAGAGTCCACCCATAAAAATCCACCCTGCTTTTTCTTTAAAAATTTATAGAGAGGGTCCGCGTTCTCTCCGTTAACATCAATTTTAGCAAACATATCAAAGTGGACATCATAAGTTCCTTGACAGAAAAATTTAATTTTTTCATTACTCCCCGACTCCTGCTCTCCAAACTGATTTGAGGGAAATCCAAGAACCATAAAACCTTTATCTTTATAAGTCTCATAAAGTGCTTCTAAACCTTCGTATTGAGGAGTAAATCCACACTCGGAAGCTACATTTACTATAAGCAAAACTTTGCCCTTATACTCTGAGAGTTCAATCTCTTTTGCATCTATATTTTTTACTTTAAAATCATAAATATTCATACTAGTACTCTCCCCATGAAGCGAGAGTATTATCAAAAATAGTAGCGTTATATACTTCAACTTATCGACCTCTCTTTCTTAAAAAGATTCTATTATAATAAGGATGATAAAGCAAGATGAAAGTAGAGGGATTTTTCTTAGCCAGAATAAAAAAAAGGCTAAGAAGTTAAGGAGAGGAATGAAAGTCAAAGCGGTCAGACAATATCTTTCTTTCTTAAGTTTATTATATTTGCTATTAATGTAAATATAGTGTGCTTAAAATTTATTTCTTATAAAATTTCAATCCTATTTCTACCATTTGCTTTTGCTAGATATAAAGCCTCATCACAACGTTTAAAGATACTCTCTTTGGTATCCCCATCAACATACTTACTTAATCCAAAACTTGCTGTTATTTTTCCCGCTACAGGATGTTCATTCACCTCTATTTTATCTTTAAGTTTTTGAGATACTATTTCTGCTCTCTCTATAGAGGTATTTTTAAAGAGTATAATAAACTCCTCTCCACCCCACCTTGCAAATGTATCTGTATCTCGTAAAGCACTATTAACCGTTTGTGCTAGAATAACTAACACCTCATCACCAATCATGTGACCATAGCTATCATTAAAATCTTTAAACTTATCTATATCTAAAATTGCCATAGCAAAAGGGGCATTATACCTTTTAACTCTGACGAACTCTTCTTCAAATATTTCATCAAATTTATTACGATTATAGACTTGTGTTAAGGCATCTAGGTATACTCTCTTTTCTGTCTCAATTTGATGCTCTTTCATAGTTGTGATATCACTCAAGGTCACCAGATAATCTTCACTATTTTTTGATTTTGAAATACTTATTTTAAATAGCATCATCTCAAAATTTTCATTTAATATAGAAACCACTCTATCTTTAGGGGCGGTTCTTCCAATAAGCCCAGCAAAGCTCTCCTCTTCTTCAATCAAACCACGGTGTAAAGAGAACTCAGTTTTTACAAAAATAGTTAACATATCGTGATTGGTCTCTTTGTTAAAAAACTCAGAATCTTTGACACGTAAAATATTTTTAAATTTATCATTGGAGAACTTAATATCTTTAAAATCTGTAATAATCATCACATCATCTGTCGTATTAAGTATATCATCGAGGAATCTATGTTGCTCTTCAATCTTCTGCTTAGCTAAAATCTGTTTCACCAAAAAGTAAATAATTAAGAACGATAAGAATAGTGTGATAACTCGAATTTTCACACCATTATAAAGTGCCATCTTTATAATAGGTGAAAGTTCATATGAGACTATCCAAGCGACTGTTTTCTTTTGTAGATTTCGTATTGGTAGAAAAGAGATAACATCGATATGATTCTCATGTTTGACATAAGATCCAAAGGCTTCTCCTTTTTTCATTTTTCTGTCTATCTCTTCTCTAATAGGCTGGAGTTTTACCCTATTTGCTTCTATACAAAACTCTTTGGTATGAATACTATTGAGAGTTATCATATAGTTTGGTGCTTCAGCACTCTTCTCATACTTTAAAACTAAATCATCTCTCTGCCATGCACTTGCATCAAAGATATTCTTATCTACTATAAAGTGAGAGTGAATACCGCTAACATTATTTAAATACCACTGAAAACTATCACTAGAAAAAGAGACTTCCATGGCTCCTATATGTCTATCATTTTTATCAAAAAGAGGAAAAGTATTTCTAAAACCATGGGCTGTTCGTCCTTGGGTAAAACCACGAATTGGTTTTTTAAACTCATTTGTATATCTAAAGTCTGCTCGAACATCTGTTAAATCATCACCAAATTTATCTGGCTTATGGGCTCTATAAAAAGATTCATTATTAACAAGTATGAAGTGATACTGAAGGACTCCTCTCTTTTTAACAACTCTATACATAGGTGCAAGAAGAAGTGACAACTCCTCTCTCAACTTAGCTTTTTTCTTCTTCGTAGCATGATTTGCCTCGGCAATTATTTCACTAACTCTTGGTATATTTATAGTTGATTGATAGATAGCAATAGCGGTTGATTTTTGAGTCTCTAGTAAAATTTTATAGTGTGTACGAAGAGTTTTAAGATTGTTTTTGAGAACAATATTTACCTTCTGGTTTGTATTGAGCTCAGAAATATAAAAAACAGTTATATTCATAACTAAAAATAGTAATGAAAGGAGTAAAATAATTTTTATTTTCATAATATTAAAGTTTACTCCCTATAGCCTTGAAATGTTATAAAATCCAAACAGAAAACTTTTTAGACTTTATTTTACCCTTAGAGAGTCTCTTTTGAGCTTCATCTATAAATGCTCTCTCTATCGCTACATAAGCCTGTCTATCATAGATATCAATCTTTCCAATAGAGCTTCCTTTAAGTCCTGCATCACCCGTTAAGGCACCTAAAATATCACCAGCTCTGAGCTTATCTTTTTTACCACCTTCAATGACTAAAGTCACATTGTCTGGTCTCATCTCAAAGTTATTATGCATCTTTAAAGTATCTACACTCTCAAAGAGTCTCGAGGAGTTTTTATACTCCTCTATTTTTTCATCTTCATAGGGAGTATAGAGTGTAAAGGCCATTCCCTCCGCACCGGCTCTTCCTGTTCTTCCTATTCTATGAGTATAGGTTTCACTTGTGTGAGGTAAATCATAGTTTGCAACCATCGATAACTCTTTTATATCAAGTCCACGTGCGGCTACATCTGTAGCTACTAACACTCTTGCACTCCTGTTTGAAAACTGAACTAAGACATCATTTCTATCATACTGCTCCATATCTCCATGAAGAGCTAAGGCATCAATTTTCATCTTTTGTAGTTTTGTTGCCACCTCATCACACTCTACTTTAGTGTTACAAAAGACAATGGCATTCATTGGATTAAAAGAGCTAAAAATATTTACAAGAGTTTGCAGTTTATCACCCTCTATCCCATAAAATCTCTCTACTATTTTGTTTGTACTTTCTAAAGATGCTGTTTTAACACTCACTGCATCTTTTTGCAGTCTCTTACTCATACTCATAATTTCATTAGGATAGGTAGCTGAGAAGAGAAGAGTTTGACGCTCTTTAGGTGCATAAGCGATTACCTTTTCTATCTCCTCTATAAAACCCATATCTAACATTCTATCCGCTTCATCAAGAACAAGAGTATCAAGATTTTCTAAGCTTAAAGACTCTTTATCTAGATGTTTTAAAACTCTTCCCGGTGTTCCAACAATAATATGTGCTTGATGAGAAAGTGAACCCAACTGTTTACCAAAAGACTCTCCACCAACAAGGGTTAAAATCTTTATATTATGTGCAAACTTAGCAATCATTCGTAGCTCTTTTGCTACTTGATCGGCCAGTTCGCGAGTTGGACATAAAACAAGAGTCTGAACACGAAACTTTTTCACCTGTAGTTTTGAGAGAAGCCCTATTCCAAATGCGGCTGTTTTTCCGCTACCTGTTTTTGCCTGCGCAATAATATCTTTACCCTCTAAGATGAGAGGGAGAGCTTCTGCTTGAATCGGTGTCATCTCTTTATAGCTTATTTTATCTAAGTTTGTTACCATCTCTTGGGAGAGATTTAGAGACGAAAAACTTTTTTTATTCATCTACTTATATCCTTTCGTTTATATATTTTCAATTTGAGCAATTTCACTAATTTTATGCTCTACAAAATCATAGCTATTTTGTTGACACTCTTTAAGCTTCCTAATATAGTTCTTCGAGAAAATCACTACCACATTTTAACTCTTTGAGCCATTCTAAAAAGAGTTTCGTATCTCCATCTTCAAAAACTAAACCATGTTGTGGAGCGATTATACTTACATCTAACTCCTCAACCTTTTTCACCCATGCACGACAGAGTTTATTTGATCCCATATAACGCTTATGAAAACCTTCAAGATGTTCCTTATGTTCATCAAAATTACTTACTCTCTTATATGCTTCAGGAGATGTCACCACTGCTGCACCTATATCCCCAGAGAAGATTATTTTAGACTTTGTATCATAAAGAGAAAAATTACCAGGAGAGTGTAAAAAGTGAGCTGGAACAAATTTTAAGGCATCATTTCCAAACTTTAATTTTGCTCCATGATCTTCAAGAGACATCACCCGACTCATCTCCATAAAACCGTAGTGACTCATAAAGCGAACCCAGAGGCTTGGCATAATAAACCTCGCCTTCGTGCTAAGAGCCCACTGAGCGATGGATCCTGAGACATCGGGATCCTGATGTGAAAAGAAGATAAACTTAATATTTTCTATCTCCACATACTCTTTTACAGCCTCATAAAGTTCATCAAAAATAGCCTCACTTCCTGGATCAATTAAAACACCAATACCATTTTGAACTATAAGATACTGATTAACTGATAAAAAAGAGTCCTCATGTCCCTCATCATCAAAACTAAACATAACACACTTATGAATACCATCGTCATATAATATTTTTCCAAAATTATCCATTTTGTAGTCCTTTAAATTCTCTAATTATCGCCATTTGACGCTTTGTTATATACTTCACTAACTCACTCTTATTTACTCCCTCAAACATAAACACAACACTAAAACTATGACGAGACTCACTCTTACGTAGCATTCGTGCCTTTGTATTTATAATCAGCGGTCTCTTATCTAACTCTAAAACGATATCTAAGTTCACTAAACTTCCCTTCTCTAAACCCGGAGGCAGTGCATTTAACCTAATCTTTACCGCGTTTAAAGATATATCTTCAATTCTACTCTCAGCATGAAACTTATTTTCACCCAAGAAAAGAGAAACGGTCTGTTTATCATCAGGAACAACTCGAATTGTTTGACGATTTATCGGTGAGCTACTGATACATTTTAAACCTTTGAGTTTAACCGTTTGTGTCTCAAAACTGATACCTGACACAACACTGCAAAGAAGTGCTTTTGGCAAAGCTTCAGAGATGATAATAGTCTGTTTCTCAAACTGTATAGCTTTTTGCTGTAAATAAGTTGTTTTAATACTAACGCTCTCACCTGTAACCTCTGAAATTATTGCATCATTAGTTATGCTAAGACCTTTATAATAGTTATGCATCTCAATCTTAGCAGAGTTTCTCTGTATAACATCAAGTAGTTTAAACATCGCTTCTGAATCATGATGTTCATCATCACTAGAGCTCTGTTTCTCATCAAAAAGTTTTAAAAGATTTAACTCTGTAACATCATCAAAAGAGAGAATACCATGCCCATCTTTCTCAGGAATATGCTGATATTTTAAAATAAAATGTTTGAGTTCATTTTTTGTGCTCTGTATCTTTACATGAAAAAGTTTTTTCTCATTTAGTTTTAAAACATCTAGCCAATAACGTCCAGAATTTGCATATAAAAAACCGTCATGTTTCATAAACTCATCACCTAAGTCTAAAAACTGCATTCTAAAATCTTCTATATTTTCAACATCAAAAAAATCTAAAAATATCTGATTTGCAAGAATAGGAGTCTTTCCATTTAACATCATTACCATAGAGCTTTGATAGTTAAATATACTTTTTAAGTGTGTATAGAAGAGCTTCGTATTATGTTCATGTTTAATCTCCTTAATAGCACTAGAGAGAACATCGGTAAACTCACTAAGATTAACTGGTTTTTTTAAAAATTTAAAAACACCTAACTCGATGGACTGAATAAGGTACTCTTTATCATCAAAGGCAGACATAATAATAATTTTGGTCTCTGGTTGAATCTTTTTAATCTTCTGTATAAGAGTCATACCATCCATATTTGGCATTTTAATATCTGTAATAACTAAAGGATAATGGTGCTTTTTAAACTTCGCTAAACCATCACGACCATCAACTGCCACCTCAACATGTTCAAAAAACTTTCCTAACAGTTTTGCAGCATTTTTACGTAAAGACCTATTATCTTCCACATAAAGAATACTAAAACCTTTGGCAGTCAACTTCAACTTTTTTGGATCACTCATCTTCATCCCCTATAGTATATAATAACATATAAGGATTTAAATTATTCTACTATTGGAGACTCAAAATTATTAACATCTTCCATACTCTGTATTGCAATATTTTCAATAGCATCACAGGGGAGAGAATATTTAACTTCAAAAGCCTCTACAGCTGATGTATTAAACATTTCTATATCTTTAACTAGAACAAAAATTTCACCTAAGATGCCATCCTCCTTAAGCAGGGCATCTTCTACCTCTTGAGATATATGCATATCTTCCAAAAGAGTTGCTAATTCAACTCCAAAAACAGTATCTATAAGAGATAAGACACCTACAAAATAGGCCTCTCCTAGCATATCATTTTTTACATTAGGCTCAATAACTTTTAAAATATTTTCCATAAGCTCTGTCCTATATTTTACCATTAACATAAGAGGTGAGCTATCATTACCTTTAGCCACTGATTTTGAGTAAATCATCAGCATTAACCACTGGGCCAAAGGAATACGACCAACAAGAGTCAAAATATGATGTATAGAAGAAATTCTATTTCGAAAATGAAATGCTCCTGAGTTTATAAACTGGAGAAGTTGAACAGTTATCTCATGGGCATCTTCAAATTCTGTTGTAAGTTCATCAATATTAGTATCTTGCAGTAGAAGATTATAAAGTTTTAAAATCTTCATCTGAGAGGGTTCATACTTCGCATTTTCCATGATTTTTGGTTCAGCAAAAAAGTAACCTTGATACCAATCACAGTGAATACTTTTTGCAAGCTCATACTCTTTTAACTCTTCTATTTTAGTCGCTACTACTATGATATTATTTTTACTGAACTCACTAACCATCTTTTTTGTACCGATATTTAATTTATCATCAATTCTAATTTTAATGTAGGAGAGCTCTTTAAACACTATCTTATACTTTTGGAATGTCTCTTTACTTAAAAAGATATCATTTATAGCTAGCTTATAGTCTTTCGCATAGAGTTGCTCCATACGCTCCACAACTCTCTCACTCATCTCTACACTCTGCAAAATTGAAAATATAAAAAACTCTTGAGGAATTGTAAAAATCAAATCATGCATCAAAAACTTCTCATCTACTTTAACAAAAGCTCTACGATGACCAAGTAAAGAGCGTGTACCAAACTTGTTTAAAACTGAGTTTATAACAGATGCACTTGCATATCTACTTGAATCTATGTGATTCTCTTGCTTAGAGTCTCGATATAAAATTTCATATGCACAAAGATTCGCATCATTATCTATAACCGGTTGTCTTCCAATATATACATTTTCCATGAAACAATTATAACCATTATTTGTGAGTTATGAGTGAGTTTTAAAATGATACATCAAAATTGAAGCAGCAACTCCAACATTAAAACTTCTCACCTCCCCACTCATCTCAATCTCAACACACTCATCACAGATATCTATAATCTCTTTTGAGAGACCTTTACCCTCGTGCCCCATCAAAATTACCCATTTTTTCGGCACAAGAATTTTTTGAAGTTTTATAGAACTTGAATCCACCTCTGCTGCAAAAATTTTATATCCTGATGCTTTCAACTCTTTTATGGTTGTAAAAATATCTCTGTATATATGGTAGTTTAACTTTGAAATATGCCCCATTGAAACACGAAGAGCACGACGAGAGTATGGGTGTGGTGCATCTAAAGGAACTAAGTAGGAGTTTATACCAAGAGCAGCTGCACTTCTAGCAATAGAGCCGATATTTTCTGTTGATGTGATAGAATCTAGCATTATTATGTTATCATCAAGTCTCTCAAGTGCTGTAGTATGAGGACGAATACCATGAAGCATACAGTTATGGTGAACCCTATGTCCTACAATATTTTGCATCTCTTGCTTATCAACTATATAAAGATTTGCTATCTCTTTGGTGGCTACTAACTCTTTAAACTCTTCATAATACTCTTTTGTTGCAAGTATACTTTTTACTTCAATATCACTCTCTAAAATAATATTTACAACCTTAGGACTATCGGCAATAAAACTACCATCTTCTTTAAACACAGTATCCCTCATTTGATGATATATTTGAAGGGCATCACTATTAATATTCTCTATTTTTTTATAATTCATACTCGTATGATACAATAATGAAAAATATCTGTGTAACAGGATAAGCATGAAAATACTTTTAATGGAAGATGATGCTGTTTTATCAGACATACTACTCGATTTTTTAGAAGAGTCTTGGCAAGTAGAATATGCTTATAATTCAAATGCGGTCTATGAAAAACTAGAGCATTCAAAATATGATCTCTTTATTTTTGATATCAATGTTCCGGGGAAAAATGGTCTTGAACTTCTTCGTGAACTGCGAGAGTACAACGATACTACCCCTGCAATCATAATAACAGCATACACAGATACTGAGTACCTTAAAAATGCTTTTGAACTTGGGGCTAGCGACTACATAAAAAAACCCTTTGAGCTTGAAGAGTTAGATGCACGTATAAAAAACATACAAAGACTCTTTCATATAGAGACGAAAGAAGTACTTACTATCTCTTCAAGTATCAGCTTTACTCCGCTTGAAAGAGTCTTAAGTAGAGATGGTAAAAATATCTCTTTGAGTACTAAAGATAGTGCTATTTTAAGTTACTTTTTCAAAAACCAAAAGAGAGTTGTTACAAATGAAGAGCTTACTCAAAATATTTGGGATTTTGACTCCATACCTAGTGATGCAACTATTCGCTCACACATTAGAACCATTAGAGAGCTTATAGGCAAAGAGAAACTTACAACTGTAAGAGGAGAGGGTTACATTTATGAATAAAATCACTAAACGCTCTTTCTACTCCTTCTTAACCCTCTATCTTCTCTCCTCTTTTATCTTTTTAAGCCTCGCTTCTTACTGGTTTTACTCGGCTCAAGTCTCAATGGAGATGAACTCAAACTACTATAAAATGAGTAATATCTCTAACCAAGTAAGCTCGGATGTCATTTATGCACAGATGATGAACAAAGAGTTTAAACTCAAGATGTTTCCCGGAGCTAGCATAGCACTATTTGATAAAAATAAAAAACTGAAATATGGCTCAAAAATTCAGGCAGTAGACTTTTCAAAAGAGTACTACAATGATGGTATGACCTTTACTCACATCTCTACAAACAGTGCTGGGCATCTAGGGGTTGAGTATGTTGTAGTTCAAAGTAATGAGTGTGTATCTAATGTTATGAAGCTCAAAAATTCCATTATCTTTACCGCGATTATGGTCGCTATTGTTATCATCATCATCGCAGTATTTCTCTCCAATATGTTTTTAAAACCTATCAAAGATAAAATGCAGGAGATAGAGAACTTTGTCAAAGACACAACTCACGAACTCAACACCCCAATAACTGCACTCATGATGAGCACTTCACGAGCCAAAAGTAAAAAAGTATATGATGAGAAAATCATTCAAAACATCTCTATAAGTTCTAAACAACTCTACGATATCTATGCCTCTCTCAGTTTTTTAAGTTTTGATAATGCAAGTGAAGAGGCCAAAGAGTTAGAATTTGATAAGGTTGTCGCCCATGCCCTTGACTATTTTACAGAGATACTCAAAAAAAAGAGTATAAAAATTGAGTTTTCATCTCAAAATTGTAGTCTCAATATTGCTCCAACAAAGGCAAAAATGCTTGTAAACAACCTTCTCTCAAATGCCATCAAATATTCACATCCTCATAGCAAAATTACTATAAAAGTTACTTCAAAGTTCTTTGAAGTAAAAGATAATGGTATAGGAATAGCAAAAGATAAACTAGAGACTATTTTTCAACGCTTTACAAGAGCAAACTCCTATGCAGGTGGCTTTGGAGTAGGTCTTAATATAGTTGACAATATTACTAAAGAGTATGAGTATAAGATTTATTTAGACTCTAAAGAAGGGGAAGGTACAAGTATAAGAATAGAGTTTTAAAGAACTTCAACTCTATTTTTTCCAGCTGCTTTTGCTTTGTAAAGAGCCTCATCACACCTTTCAAAAATAGACTCAGCCGTATCTCCTTCTACATATTGAGTAAGTCCAAAACTAGCCGTTATTGTTCCAGCTTTTGGATGATGAAGAGCTTCAATTTTATCTTTTAACTTTATTGATATTATTTTAGCAGTATCAACATATGTCTCTTTGAAGAGTATAACAAACTCCTCTCCACCCCATCGAGCAAAGGTATCTGTACCTCTAAGATTGCTATCAACAGAGTGTGCTAACATAACAAGAACCTCATCCCCAACAAGGTGCCCATAAGTATCATTAAATTCTTTAAAGTTATCTATATCTATTATCGCTATTGAGAGTTGATTAGAGTATCTATGAACCCTCTGCAGTTCATCTTCAAACACCTCATCGAACTTATTTCTATTAAAAACTTTAGTTAAACCATCTGTGTATGCTTTTTTCTTTGTCTTCTGCAATAACTCATCTATAATTATTTTCGATTTCACTTGCAGAACTAAAAAATATATCAAGATTAAAGAGATAAAAAAACCTAAAATTCGTGCTATTAGTGATGTTGTAATAGTTATATCGATAAAAGGACTTTTCTCAAATGAGACAAGCCATGCTGTATTATTATGCATTATATTTTGAATCGGTATTAGTGAAATAACTTCAACACCACGAGAGTCTTGAATATAAAAACTAAACTCTTTATCCCCTTGCATACCTTTCTTAATCTTATACTGAAGAGTATGTAATTGAAGTCCCTTCATTGATAAACATCTCTTCTCTTGATGATCTTTATCTAAGGTCATCATATACTTTCTGCTCTCTAAACTTTGAGCATATTTAGAGACCATATCATCTCTTTTCCAAGTATTTGAGTCAAAAATTGTTTTGCTTACTAAGAAGTGTGTATGTATCTGACTGATATTATTGAGATACCACTGAAAACTATCACTAGAAAAAGAGATTTCCATCGCTCCTATATATTTCCCCGCATTATCAAAAATTGGAAAAGTATTTCTAAAGCCATGAGAGGTTCTACCTTGTGTAAATCCTCTAATAGGTTTATGTGTCTCATTTACATATTTAAAATCGGCTCGTACATCTGTTAAGTCATCTCCATATTTTTCAGGCTTATGCATCCTTAAAAAAGACTCATTATTGGGTAAAACAAAGTGGTATTGTAAAACACCCTTCTCTTTTGCCAGCTCATATCTAAATTCTAAGATATCTCTAAGCTCATCTCTTAAGAGTTCTTTTTCATCTCGTGAAACTGAACTCGCTCGTGCAATTATTTCACGAACTCTCTGTATATTTATTGTAGTTTTATAGAGAGTAGAGGCTGTACCTTTTTGTGTCTGTAGCAAAATTTTATAGTGAGTACTAAGAGTTTTTAAGTTATCTTTAAGCACAAGATTTATCTTCACTTCTTTATTAAGCTCTGTTATTAGGTAGATAGCACCATTGATAAGTAAAAAGAGAAAAATAAGAAAAATACGAGTTTTAGTTTTCATAGTACATAGTGTATCATATTATTTAATTACATTAGTTTAGTTATACTTATAATCAAATGTTAAATAATGGAGATTTCTATGAAGTACACACTTAAATTTAGAATTTGGCACTGGTTAAATACAGTCGTTGTTCTTGGTCTTTTAGGCACAGTTTTTTTAAGAAAAACTTTTCTTAGTTGGAGAACAAATTCTGAAATTCTCACTGATAAACTCTTTGATATGGATATAGAGATAACAACTGCACAAGCAAAAATTTTGGCAAAGGCTGTTCGAGCTGGAATGTGGGAGTGGCATATTATACTCGGTTATGCTCTCGCATTTTTAATGATTTATAGAATTTTTCTCTACTTCAAAGATAGTTCAATTAAGGAGAAATTTTCAGAGTTAAGTCTGCATAAAAAAGGGGTTAAATCTCTCTACTATTTAGTCTATGCAACACTCTTTTTTATGAGTATAAGTGGTTTTATTATCTACTTTTATCAAGATTTAGGACTAAGTAAAACAACCGCACATGATATAAAAGATATTCATGAACTTGTTTTTAACATACTACTCTATTTTGTACCGCTTCACTTAACTGGTCTTCTTATTGCAGAACATAGAGATGAGAAAGGTGTAGTCTCTAGGATGATAAACGGGAAAGATTAAATTCCCGTTTCACAAGAGCTAAGCTTACCACCCTTGTAACCGCGTTGAAACCACTTCATTCTATCAGCAGAACTTCCATGAGTAAAAGAGTCTGGAACTACATATCCACGGGCTTGTTTTTGCAGAGTGTCATCACCAATCGCACTCGCTGCATTTAGAGCCTCTTCTATATCACCCTCTTCTAAAATATCATCTAAGTAGTGTGCCCAAACTCCGGAGTAACAATCAGCCTGAAGCTCCACCATTACCTGCACCGCGTTTGCCTCATTTTTAGAGCTCTGCTTTTTGAGTCTGTGTGATTTACTAAGTGTCCCTCTTAGGTTCTGTACATGATGCCCAACCTCATGAGCTATAACATAAGCCTGTGCAAAATCTCCCGGTGCATTAAACTTATGGCTAAGTTCATCAAAAAAACCTAAATCTAAATAGACTTTTTTATCACTTGGACAGTAAAAAGGTCCGGTCTGGCTACTTGCATATCCACAGCCACTCTTCACTCCCCCACGAAAAAGAACTAACTTTGGCTCCTCGTACCTTTTACCATCGCGTTTAAATAGCTCTCCCCAAATTGTCTCTGTTTGACCAAGTACAGCCGATACAAATGCGGCTGAACGATTATCTTCTGCACTTATAACCTGAGGAGCTCTTTTAGCCATACTTGAGCCATCAAGTAGAGCTAGTGGGTTGTAACCCATAAAATGAGCTATACCACCACCTATAAGTCCTAGAACTAAAACTATACGACCAAGCTTAGTTTTGAGTAGAAATCTTACAATCATAATAATGAGTCGAATACTTACTCTCCCACCACTACCACGACTAGAACCCCTCATTCTAAAATCTTCTACATTACTGCTTCGACCTAAATCTTCCCACTTCATTAAAATTCCTAAATTAAATTCATTTATGATACAATTTTCTGCAATATAATTCAAGGACTTTGAATGAAAGATATTTATGAGAAACTCGGTCTTTTTTATCTCGGAAAAGATTCCAATAATGATACTCCCACTCTTTACAAATCAAAACACTTAACAACTCATGCAGCTATTATAGGAATGACGGGTTCTGGTAAAACTGGACTTGGCATATCTCTTATAGAAGAGGCAGCTATTGACAACATTCCAGCTATCATAATAGACCCCAAAGGCGATATGGGAAATCTATGTTTAGCCTTTCCTAAGATGCAAGGATCTGACTTTCAACCTTGGCTAGAGTCAGGGCAAAACGGAGATGCAGTTGCCTCAATGTGGAAAGAGGGATTAGAGAGTTTTTCACAAGACTTAAGTCGTGTAGAAAAATTTGCAAGTGTTGAAAAAACCATCTATACACCGGGAAGTTCTGCTGGAGTGAGTGTGAACATTTTAGGAAGTTTTGATGCTCCAAGTTCTGAGACACTTGAAGATAGTGATACTCTCTCTTCTCTTATAAATGCAACTGTTGCTTCCCTTTTAGCTTTAGTTGGACTCGATGGTGACTCTCTGAACTCAAAAGAGCATCTCCTCCTCTCAAATATTTTTTACAACTTCTGGCTCAAAGGAGTCTCTCTCTCACTTGAAGATTTAATAGGACACATAGCCTCACCTCCTTTTAATAAACTCGGAGTCCTCTCTCTAAAGAGTTTTTACCCACAAAAAGAGAGAATGAAGTTAGCGATGCTTCTAAATGGTGTCATCTCTTCTGTAACTTTCTCCTCATGGCTCAAAGGAGAAGCTCTAGATATTCAAAATATGCTCTATGATGAAAATGGCAAGGCTAAAGTAGCAATTTTTAGCATTGCCCACCTAAACGATGAAGAGAGAATGTTTTTTGTAACCATACTTTTAAATGCCTACATATCTTGGATGAGACGACAGAGAGGTAGCTCTACTCTTAAAGCCCTTCTCTATATGGATGAGATATTTGGTTTCTTCCCACCAAGTAAAAACCCTCCCTCAAAAGAGCCGATGCTTCTTCTTTTAAAACAAGCCAGAGCCTTTGGAACTGGGGTAATTTTATCGACTCAAAACCCTGTAGATATTGACTACAAAGGACTCTCAAACATCGGGACTTGGTTTATAGGAAAACTTCAAACAAAACAGGACATCTCTAAAGTTCTTGATGGCATCTCTGCAAAGTCAGAACTCTCAAAAAAAGAGATATCTCATAAAATAGCCACACTCAAAGGTCGTAACTTCTTCTTAAAAAATGTGCATGAATCTCAAACACGAGAGTTTAAAACAAGATGGGTTCTCTCATATCTTAAAGGCCCTATGACAAAAGATGACATAAAACTTCTCATGCACTCCAAAAAAGAGAAAAGCCAACTGAAAGATGTAACTATAAAAGAGAAACCTACTTCAAACGCGGTCTCAAAGCCTATAATCTCAGCTTTAATAAAAGAGTATTTTAATGACACAAACCTCAATGCTGAAACTCCATTTTACCCCTATCTTTATGGCGAAGTGAGTCTCAGATTTTTCTCTCAAAAAAGAGGAATCGATACAGAACAAACTCTTTTTTACAAACTTGAGCTATTTGAATCTCTTCAAAATATTAACTTTGAAGATGCCTACGAAGAAGAACTTCTGAGTAAAAATACAAAAGCAAAACTAAGTGCAGACTTTAGCCCTCTGCCGACTCTCATAGGTGAAGTGAGAAACCTAAATGCGCTAAAGAAAAATCTCTCTGATTTTATCTACACCTCAAAGCGATTAGAGCTTTTTACCATTAAGGCTCTTAAACTTGAGTCTAAACTAGGCCAGAGCAGACGTGACTTTATAGTCCAAGTTCAAGACACACTTAAAGATAAACGCGATGAACTCATAGAGAAGCTTCAAACTAAAACAAAAGTAAAATATGAGAGACTTGAAGATAGACTCACAACTCTTCTATCGCGTTTAGAAAAAGAAGAGGCCGATGTAACTGCTAAAACAACAGACACAATAGTAAGTGTAGGTCTTGCCATATTTGGTGCTTTTTTTGGAAGAAAAAGCTCAAGTATCAGTAAGGGTGCTACTGCTCTTAGAAAAGGTCAGAGTGTTTTTAAAGAGAAAAATGATGTTAAAAATGTTCAAAACAAAATTACAGATGTCCAGAGTGATATGAGCTCTCTCTTAGAGGAGTTAGAACTCCAAATAGCAAAAATCAAAGAGGAGATATCTCTAGAGAATTACCAGATAGAGACTCTGCTTATTAAACCAAGAAGAAGTGATGTTGTGATTAAAGATTTTGCTCTTCTTTGGGAAAGATAAAATAGACTTCTTGCATAACCTAGACCCTAAATCAAGTTTAGGGTGACGAAGTTCCAACTGACCGTCATTCCAAATTTGATTTGGAATCTAATTTATGAGTTATGAAAGAAGTCTAATTATTACTTAAATAAAGATCTATACTTTTATTCTGTATAAATCAATTTTTCACTAATTTTATTACCATTAAGTTCAATATAACGCATTGGATACATATCTAGCTCAAGTGGACGAATAAAACCACGTGTCACTATTGTTTTTGTCCCATGAAGTTCTCTTACTGAGTCAACATGTGAATGCCCTGCAAGGGCTAAAATAAGATTATCATATGAAAAAAGCTTCTCCTGTGCTTCTTGAGTATTTTTTAAAACATATTTTTGAAGATCTTTTTCTTCTGTATCATTTCTATAGTTTGTATAAGGGTGGTGACTTACCATAAGAGTTGGTTTGCCCTTGTCTAGTATAGAGCGAGCAAAAGTAAAAGTCTCTTCAGTATAAAGTCCATTATCTGAATTTTCAACACAACTATCAAGTCCAAGGATATAGTAACCATTCTTTTTTAAAACCCAGTCTTTACCCTCAACAATTAAAGAATCATCTGAACAAAATAGTGCTTGAAACTCAGGAAGTCTAATTGCATCATCATTCTCTGGACTGGATTCTTTATTTCCACGTACAGCAAAACTTGGACAGTGAAACTCTGTAATAATCTCTTTAAATTTTAAAGCATCACTATTTGCAGGGTCTAGATTATTAAAATTATCTCCACCAAAGAGAACAAAATCTAAATCCTTATAATTCTCATTCACAAATGAAACCAAAAGTTCCATTGCCTCTATACTATTGTCATCACTTAAATCCATATGAGAATCTGTCACATGAATAAACTTTAAATTTTGTTCACTTTGAGCAGTAGAGACAAGAGGTAAAGCACTCACAGCAAGAGCAGCTTTTATAAAATTTCTTCTTGATATTTTTTGCATATTCCAACCAATATATTAGATTTTCAAATATTATACCAATCCAACTTAAAATATAAATAAGATTAAAGTAATATTTTTCACTTATTCTCTTTGATTACTCCATATACCTCACCGCGTTTGAGTATCTCTTTAGCATAGGGAGTCATAGTAATTCTCTCTGCCATTTTTCCATTTAGGTTAAACGCGGCCTCTTGACTCTGTATGATTTTTGTAGCTTCATTTAACTCTTTTTGGCTCACCTTATATAACTCGTTAATAAGTTTTATCTGCCTTGGGTGTATAATAGTTTTGGAGAAAAGCCCCTCTTTTAAGTCGCATTTAACATCTTGTATAAACCCTTCATCATTACTAAAGTAAGGGTAGACTCCTCCGCTAATAGCAAATCCTGCACTCTTAAAAGAGGCGATAAAGTTACCTAAAACAGCTGTAGTTGCACTAAAGCTAAACGCGGTATCACCCTCACCGCGTTTAAGAGAGAGTTGGCGAAAAATATCTTCTAAACCAAAACGAACTAACACAATATTTTGTTTGTTAGTTAGTATAATCTCTTTGAGTCTGTAAAGTTTTTCTTGGTTGAAAAGTTCTTCACCCTCTATACTTGGCATCAGTGAAAAGTTATATGGTTTTAAAATATCGAAGTATGTAAGCGCATTTGAGAGAGAAAACTTAGGAAGTATAAAACCATCTATTTTTTCTATATTTTTAAAAGTGAGCAAGCTCTTTAAAATCCCAATATTTTTAGGTCTTACAAATACAAAAAGCTCTTTCTTCTCATAAGTTATCAGCAGTTTTTTAATACTTTTTAAACCCTCTATGAGAGACTCATCTTTTAATCCATCCTCTGTATCTATTAAAACACTTCTAAGTTCTGGATATTTCTCACCACCAACAATAGACTCAAGGCTTTTATGAGTTGCAGGGACAAAAAATATCCCACCTAACTCTAAATAGTTAATTTTTTTCATAAGCAAAAGTATAGCGTTGCTTCTGTAAAATACCATCATTATAATAAATCATACTAAAGGTTCAAGAATGAACAAAAAAGTAAATGCAACTGGTTTCGGGGTTAATATCTCTTTTAGCGGTAAGGTAAAAAAGCAAAATATTGTGACCATGGTTGAGAACTGCTCAACAGGTGCTTGTGAGTGTATGAGCGATGCAACAAAAGCTAAAATAGAGAATATGCAAATAAGTGGTGAAGACGGTAGTGTTGAGTTGGCACTTACTGGTAATCTTTCAAAAGAAGAGATTGAAGCTGCACTTGCTAAATCTAAGGTCTTAAACTCTTAAGTCTTATCAACCCTAAACCACCCTGCTATAGAGTAGCGTTTTTTTATAGCAGGTAGAACTTCATGGGGAAATTTTTCACTCATAAAAACAACTAAGGTATTAGCACTAGGTACCACGTTAGTGAGTAGTTTATCACTCTCATCATAGACAAGCAGTTCACCACCATCACTCTCTTTAAAATCTTCATTTAAATAGTACACAGTTGTAACAACACGATTTTTAGAGTTTTTAAAGGCATCGAGATGCTTCTCATAAAAATCACCTTTTTCATAAATAGCAAAGTGAGCTTCATAGTAGGAGAGTCCTAAGTACAAAGAGCGGTTGAGATACTCTTGTAAACCTCTACTAAAAGCTAAAAACTCACTCTGAGCTAAAGAGTCTTCATTTAGCCAAAGAATTTTATCACGGCGTCTCTGGCTATCTAAATGTAAATCACCTGCTCCAGATATACCAGCTCGCTTAAATGCTCTCTCATCTTTAGCAGTGTTTAAAAGTTTGTTTGGAAGTTCTGAGTGAAGTGCATTTTTGATGATAATATAACCATCATCAACTAAGGCATCAGTTATTTTTGAGTAGAGGTTTTCATACATGAAAACAATTGTAACAGAAGATTGTAATAAATAAAACTCTGACACTCAAAGAGTGTCTGGCTTTAGTAGCCTAACAGAAAAAAATTTAGTTTTTTTCTGCATCATGCTTTAACATAGAAGCGGCTTCAGCGAAGCCAAAGGGACTAGTTCCTTTGGCGGACTATCTAGATAGGTAGAACGCGGATATTTTTAGAAAGTTTCTCTTTAAGAGTTGATTCAATCGCATAAAGAGTACCAGTTGCACTTGAAGCACAACCATTACAAGCACCTAGGTAGCGAATATAAATATCAAAATATTCATCATTTTTCTTAATGTCGATAACTTCCATATCTCCACCATCCATAATTAAGAACTGACGTACATTCTCATCAACGATAGCATCAACAGCTTTAATCTGCTGAACAAGAGTCATAGTCTCAAAGCTTGCTTCACCAGATGCACTTGCATCAGCAGCAGCTTTCATTTTCTCCTCATCCATCTCTTTACGAGTGTCAGCTAAAATATCAACTAAGTACCACTCACGAGCCTCGTGACCACCTGGTTTGATACATGACTTACAAAAACCACCAGCTTTTGTATAGTCTGTAATCTGCTCAATCGTAGTAAGGTCATTAAGTTTAATAACTTCTCTTAAAGTATTTAAAGATACACGAGCACACTCACAAACAATAATCTCTTCTTCAAAACTCTCAGCATCAACACCCATGTACATACCTGCAGCTTTTTTAATAACATCATAAGCCATAACTGAACAGTGCATTTTTTGAGGTGGAACTGCTGGAGTCTCTGGATCATCACGAAGAGCCATCTCAACATCAATATTTGTGATTTTAACTGCCTCTTGAACAGTTTTACCTATACAAAGCTCAGTCATAACATCTGAAGATGCGATAGCTGTACCACACCCAAAAGATTTAAACTTTGAGTTTATAATAGTATCTGTAGTAGGATCAATTTCCCAGTATAAACGTACCGCATCGCCACAAGATTCCGCACCAAAATCAGCAACAATAAGTTTGTTACCACGCTTTTCTACCTCACCTTGAAACAGTTCCCCTTGGTGTTGAGGATTGTTCATAAGAGTTGTTACTTTATCAGAATATGCGTCCCATAATGATTCGCCTAACATATCAGCCTTAGCCATGTTGTCTCCTTTTTTTAATAATTATTAATTTATTTCTCTTTTTTAAAGAGTAGATTCTGAATCAAGTTCAGAATGACAGAGTTTATATCTTCGTCATTCCGTGCTCGACACGGAATCTAGTTTTTACTTCTACTGTGAATTAATGGTGATGAAGTTCACATTCTTGAACTTCTCCACCCTTAGTTGGTTGCTGTTTTGCAAAAGAAGAAGATATTCCTCTTAAACGCTCAACTGCTTTTTTGAAATGTGCAATTGTATAGTCAATCTCTGCATCAGTAGTAAAACGAGATAGTGAAAGTCTGATACCCGTATGAGCTAGCTCATTATCAGCACCAATTGCAAGCATAACAGTGTTTGCTTCAAGGTCTTCACTCGCACAAGCAGAACCAGTTGAAGCACCTATCTGCCCATTGTTTAAGTCCCAAAGCATAGACTCACCTTCAACCCCACGGATTGAAATAAGAATAGTATTTGGAGTACGGTTAACTCTATCACCAACTACAAATGTCTCACTAAGAGAAAGAATAGCATCTTCTAAACGGTCACGTTTTTCTGAAATACTTGCCATTTTCTCTTCCATGTTGGTGGTTGCAAGCTCAACAGCTTTACCCATACCAACAATATAAGGAACATTCAGAGTACCTGAACGACGACCACCCATATGCTCACCACCATGTAAAAGTGGAGTAAGTGGCTGAGAATCTTTAATAAAAAGTCCTCCTACACCCTTAGGACCATGAAATTTATGTGCTGAAAAGGACATAAAATCAACATGAACATCTTGAAGGTCAACTGGAATTTTTCCAACAGCTTGAACACCATCGGAATGAAAAAGAACACCTTTTTCTTTACAAATCTTACCAATCTCTTTAATTGGGAAAATTGCTCCTGTCTCATTTGAAGCCCACATAATAGAAACTAATGCAGTCTTTTCAGTAATGAAACTCTTAACAGTATGTGCTTCAACAACACCCTGCTCATTTACTGGAAGATAAGTAACTTTTACACCCTCTTCTTCCAAATATTTACAAGCTGAAAGAATAGATGGGTGTTCAACTTCTGTTGTAACAATATGATTTTTATCACCATTTACTATGTGATCATTAAAAACTGATTTTAAAACCCAGTTATTTGACTCTGTTGCACATGATGTAAAAACGATATCATCGCTGTCACTCGCATTTAGTCCTGTATAAACTTGATCGATAGCCTTACTTAAAGCTGGATGCGATGATGTTCCAAATTTGTGAAGTGAGTTAGGATTACCATATATCTCACTAAAAAATGGTATCATTGCTTCCACTACTAATGGATCAGTCATTGTAGTAGCATTATTATCTAAATAAACTTGCATTTTTCACCTTTATATTCAGAGGTTAAAAGTCTCTGTTTTTAAATCGGACAAATTTTGTCTTCTTTTACTTATGACATAATAATACCTTTGTTATTACACCATGCTTAAACATTTTTAACTTTCACATCCGCTTAATAGTTATTTCAGTTACTCTCTACAGTTAATATGATAGAATGAATATAATGAAAAGCTTTTCTAAATACTATAAACATATCATCATCTTTCTTCTTTTATCTGTTATTTCGACTGTTGTTATTGATAGTTTTTTCAAACATCAAAGAGAGAACTATCTTGCAGTACAGACTGATTTACTCAAAACACAGTATGAAACACAATATAAATATTTAAAAATCATGTCATACGATATCTTCTCTATGTATCAAGACAAATCACAACTTATCACTCTCTTTGCTAGAGCTAACGATGCAAACAAATCTACAAGGGCCACAATAAGAGATACAATGTATAAAATGCTTATCAAGCGCTATAAGCGCTTAGTGAATATGGGAGTAGTTCAGCTCCATTTTCACCTCAAAGATAATACAAGTTTTTTACGCATGCATAAGCCTGACAAATTTGGTGATGATTTAAGTAACTTTAGACTAAGTGTTCGAGCTACAAACAAGACAAAAACTCCACATGAAGGTTTTGAAACTGGAAAACTTCTTGATGGCTTTAGATATGTCTACCCACTCTTTGATAAAAATTCTAAACATATTGGGAGTATGGAAATCTCTTTCTCAAGTAATCAACTCGTAAAATATATAACAGACAAATATGTAATAGAAAAACATCTTCTAATCCTAAAATCAGAAGTTTATAAAAATACATGGAAAGAGTCCATCAAAGATGTATATGTCGATAGTTTAGAGAATAAAAATTATTTAGTTCAAAAAGATTCCTATAGAGACCTCGATACTAAAGAGCTTAAAGAGGTAGTAAAAAGCATTAAATTACATAACAAAACATTTGAAAAAATGAAAAATGGATTAAATTTTTCTATATCAAGCTCCTACAACTATAATGCTATAGTACTAACATTTATAGCTATTAACAATGAATTACAAAACAAAAATGTAGCCTATCTTGTTGTTTATACTGAATCTGACTACCTAGACAAACTCTTAGTCGAAAATGACTACTCTAAAATACTGCTCCTATCTATTCTTCTTGTTCTCTTTATATTTAGTCTCTATATTACCAATACTCAACAGCGTCTTGAACAGATGGCTCATTTTGATAAGCTCACAGGCTTGCCAAATAGAGCCTACTTTTATATTGAACTAGAACAAGAGATAAAAAGAGCTTCAAGGCTTAATCACAAACTCTCTTTGATGTTTATTGACTTGGATGGATTTAAAAACATCAATGACACTTATGGACATAATGTTGGAGATATTTTACTTATTGAAACAGCACATAGATTAAAAAAATCTATTCGGAATATGGATATTGCTGCTAGAATTGGAGGAGATGAGTTTATTATTTTACTCACAAATGTACAAGATGAGTCCAATGCCTCACTCATCGCTCAAAAAATAATAGATAAACTCAATGAGGGTTTTACAATCAATAAACAGATTCTCTCTGTAGGGGCAAGCATTGGAATAGCCTCTTTTCCACAAGATGCTACAGAAGTAAGCTCCTTAGTAGGCTGTGCAGATGAAGCGATGTATAAAGCTAAAGAGAGTGGTAAAAATAGCTTTATTCTCTACAAAAATAACAATAAACAGGAAATATAAAACATGTGTAATTTTAATAAACAAAACGAAGATACAAAAGCTTTAATTCATCTTTTTTTAACAAAAGCTGCCCAGAATGTTGGAGGGGTTAACCCTCTTTTAGCACTTATTGAAGCGATGAAAGCTCAAAAACCTCATGCTCTTACATTTAGAGCATGTAAAATAGAGTCAGATAAAACTGTCATAGCATGGAATAAAATTGTCTTTAAAGATAAATTTGAAGTCTTAGAGCAAATTTTACTTACACATAAAAGTTCAGAAAATCCAGACTTTAATATCTTAGCAAACGATAACCAAAAACAGAAAAAGAAAATATTAAATATGGTCAAAACATTAGCACCAATTGAATTTATCGTAACACCAAAAGAGAGCAATGATGGAGGAGGATTCAATTTTAAAGTTTTTGAAACCATTGAACAGAACTATGTTAAAATCAATCCTATCTTTGTAGCAATGTTTTTCTGCTCTACCGAGTTTACAAAAAAAGCTCTAAAATACACAATTTAATTTTATAAGGGGAGTCTCATGACTATTAAAAATAAACTACTCGGTGTGATGGGAATATCAATAATCTCTATTTTAGTCAATATTTATATAGTCAACTTTATGCTTAGCGAAAGTGAGAAGATTCAAAAAACCAAACTCTATGTCTATAAAATAGACAGTGATATGAAAAATTTAATGCGCAACTCAACGGATTTTCTTGAGTATAAAGATACTATTTATGAAACAGAGTTTCATAAAAGCTTTAAAACACTAAGTAAGCATGCAGATAAACTAAAAAGATCTCTTTCAGTCTTAGAACTCGATGCAGCAAGTTTAGATACTTTAACAAAAAACTTAGCTCTTTATAAAAATAGCTTTAAAGATTTGGTCTCCATAGAACAAAAACTTGGCTACACAAAAAAAAATGGTCTTAGATTTGCACTCTCATCTGCTGTAAGAAAGGCGGAACTATTTGCAAAACGGGCCCAAAATCAAGATATATTCTCTATGGTTTTAACACTTCAAAACATTGAGAAAAATTTTCAATTAACCAATGATAAAAAATATCTTAAAAAATTCAAACGCTCGTATAATGCTCTTATCTATTTTGTTGATGGAAACATCGAAAATCCTGATGTAATTAAAACAAATATTGCTGAGTACAAAAAATATTTTTATGCTTATGCAAAAGCAACTGAAATGAGAGGTTTTAATTCAAAAAGTGGCCTATTGGGAGAAATGAATACTCTTATAGGAACAAATCAAAAACTCCTTGAGACAATGTTAAATACCTACACCCCTATACTAGAAGATAAAATATCTTCACTCAACACTATCTCTTTAATGATTCAACTTATTTTCGGTTTGCTAATTATAGCCATGTTACTCCTTGTTAACCACTCCATTGTTAACCCAATAAAAAGACTTATTCATGCTGCCAAAGAGTTGACTGAAGGTGATGGGGACTTAACAAAACGCCTAAGTGAAGATGGAAATGATGAGATAGCAAAGGCAAATCATTACATAAACAACTTTATCAAAAAAGTTCAAGAGACACTTCATGGTGTCATCGATGCTTCATCTTCAAACTCAGAAATATCAGTCTATCTAGAGAAAACAGCCCTTGAGGTTGAACAGAAGTCTGAAGATCAAAATATTAAGTTAACAGTAGCTGTAGAACATGGTCATGTAATGAAGAGTGATTTAAATATCGCTATGAATGAAGCAGAACAAGGAAAAAAGAACCTGATACTATCAAATAACAACCTTACAGACACACAATCAGATATTCTCATTTTAGTTGATAAAGTACAGCATAGTTCTGAAGTTCAAATCGAACTAGCACACAACTTGTCTCAACTCTCATCAGATGCTGCACAGGTAAAAGAGGTCCTTACAGTTATTGCCGATATCGCCGATCAAACAAACTTACTTGCTCTAAATGCGGCTATTGAAGCTGCTCGTGCGGGTGAGCATGGTCGTGGTTTTGCAGTTGTTGCTGATGAAGTTCGTAAGCTTGCAGAGAGAACACAAAAATCTCTAGCGGAAATCAATGCTACTATTAATGTAATCGTTCAGTCAATAGTTGATAGTTCAACCCAGATGAATTATAATTCGGAAGAGACCCAAGAGTTAGCAAACATATCTATTAGTGTTGGGGATAAACTTAATGCTACTGTAGATATTATGCAAGAGTCTACACAGATGAGTGAAAATATCTTAGATGGTTATAAAGAAAATGCAAAAAAAGTAGAAAATATTATCAGTCAGATTCAAGATGTTAGTCACATTTCTCAAGAGAATATTCAAAGTATTGATGATGTTGCAAAAGCGAGTACAAGTCTTCACCAATCAACTCAAGAGCTCAACCGTAAACTACAGATTTTTAAAGTTTAAGGCATCCTAGTGATGCTTGTTAAACTCTTTATCTCTGCCCTTATGATAAGCGTCACTCTCTTTTTCACACTACTCTACCACTCAGACTACTCAGCACAAAGAGAGTCTCAAATTCAAACTCTTACAAGGCTGACAAAACTACCAGGGCTTGCTCTTTCAACAGGCTACTTAGAGTCTAGAATCATCTACTATAGTGACGACTCAAACCAGCTCTACCCAGAGATGAAAAACTACTCTAAGATGGACTATATATATGCTAAATAGACTCAATTTTCTACTGATTTTACTCGTAACATATAGAAAAAAACACTTTAGCATTTTTATACTCTCTACACTCCTCATCACCCTGCTAAGTTCTCTTATGTTTTTAAGCTCCTCAATCAAAAAGGACATCTATACAACACTTGAAAATCAAGCTGACTTTACACTTCAAAAATATATAGCAGGCAGAGTACTTAACACCCCCGAATCGTGGATAGATGAATTTTTAAATATTGAGGGTGTACTCAATGTTCAAGGCCGCGTTTATGGTATGCACTACTACGAACCAGCAGAGCAGTACTTTATGATAGTTGGTCTTGACTTCTACGATACACAGATTGTTAAAGAGATGCAAGAGTTAGTTGAAAATATTAATATTGATGAGTTTTTAGAGAAAAAAAATATGATTATTGGGAGTGGTGTAAAAAAATTCTTTGATAAGTACCACTACTTTGACTACTATAGCTTCAGACCACCAGATAGAACTATAGAAAAAATTTACATATACAAGAAACTAAATAGTGCAACAGATATTGTAAGTAATGATATGATTATAATGGATATTGCGAATGCTAGAAAAATACTAGGAGTAGAGGATGGTTATGTAAGTGATATTGTCTTAAAAGCTCCAAGTCTTGAGGAGAGAGAGACGATTCTTACTAAACTAAAACTCTCTCACTTTGATATGCGCATAATTCAGAAGAGTGATATAAAAAAGTATTATGAAAATCTCTACAACTATAAAGGTGGAATTTTTTTAACTCTCTTTAGTATCGTTTTACTCAGTTTTGGACTTATTCTGTTTCAAAGATACTCTATGATAAGTAGTGTTGATGCCAAAGAGGTAGCACTTCTTCGTTTAAGTGGTTGGAAAATAAATGAGGTTCTATGGTTTAAAATTACTGAGAACTTTATTGTGATTCTTAGTGCTTATTTTGCTGGAATCTTTTTAGCCTATTTTTATGTCTACTTCTTAAATGCTCCTCTTCTAAAAAACATATTCTTAGGCTATGCAAACCTGCAAAACTCTACAACATTTTCACCTAACTTTACTCTGAGTGATTTAGTTCTTATATTTTTACTCTTTGTGCTTCCTTTTCTTCTAGCTATTCTTATTCCTCTATGGAAAGTGAGTATACAAGAGCCAAGTGAGGTGATGAGATGATCGAGATAAAAAACCTCTCTAAGAGGTTTAAGAGTGAGAGGGGCACTTTTCATGCACTCAAAAACATTAACCTAAAAATTAAACAAAATGAGCTTCTAGTGATTCAAGGAGAGAGTGGAAGCGGAAAATCTACACTTCTCAATATTATCGCCTCAATTATGAAACCCACTTCAGGAGAAGTTCTCATTGATGGCGAAAATATTGTCTCTTTTTCAGATATTCATGCCTCAGAGTATAGGAAAAAGAGAGTCGGGTTTATTACTCAAAGTTTTCATCTTTTTGACGAACTCACTCTTCATGATAACCTTTTAGCACCTCTAGTTATAAGGGATTTAACGAGAGAAGAGATAGAAGAACATATACAAAAAGCACTCACTACTGCAAATATCTCCCATAAAGCAACACAGAGAGTAAAGAGTCTCTCTGGTGGTGAGAAACAACGCTCAATTATAGCAAGAGCCATAGTCAATAACCCCGATATTATCATCTGTGATGAGCCAACTGCGAACCTAGACCATAAAAATGCTCTTCTATTTTTAGAAACCTTAAAACTCTTAAAAGCTGATGGAAAAACTATAATACTCTCTACCCACGATTCACTCTTCAAACATCAAGAGTTTATAGATAGGGTCATCTCTTTGGAAGAGGGTTCTATTGGTTGAGATACTCCTAAGCTATGAGGTAGGCATAAATCTTTTCGTCCAAAGCATACTCTTTATACTTCTGAGTGTAGCATTTGTAAATACCGCGTTTATCCTCAAAAACTACAATCAAAATGCTACAACCCAGCTTCAATATACACTAGAGAAGAGATCATACTTAATTCTAAGCATTATAAAAATTTCTCTCATTATAAAAATCATCCTGCTTCCCTTTTTTACATATACACTTGATGAACTCTCAAACATTATACCTGGGGCTATGTGTGCTGCCGGTGTTATTAGTGCAAACCCTTATGGAGAACCTCTCATAGTTTTGAAAATATTTTTAGTTATTCTTACTATGCTTTGGCTAACTCTTAATACTCAAGACTTGCTGAGTAAAGGTTTTCAGTACTTTAGGGCAAAAATGTGGTTTTTTGAATTTCTTTATATTCTTGCAATTTTGGAACTGCTACTTGAACTACTCTTTTTTACAAACTTAACAACTCTCAATCCAGTCTCTTGCTGTAGTACTCTTTATGGTAGTGCAGAGGCTCTCAATCCACTCCCATTTCAGATATCTATCTTAGAGCTAATTATCACTTTTTATATTACATATATAGCCCTTATGATAAGTGCTTATTTTAAAAAGAGATACTTTTTACTTATTTTTTCTCTATTTTTTGCCTATCTTTCATACTATAGTATCGTTTACTTTTTTAGTACCTATATTTATCAACTACCAACACATAAATGCCCATATTGCTTACTACAACAGGAGTACTACTCTATTGGGTATCTAATTTATGGCTCTTTAATAATCGCCCTATTTTATAGTTTTAAAGTAATCATTTTTAAATTTTCTAAAAATGATTTTCACTATGTAATCCTTTTCTACTCTCTTTTTCTATTTTTTGTTTCTCTTAACTTTTTGATGTATTTAATAGTAAATAGAACCTTATTATGATAACATGAATCTATCAATAAATGAGGAGTTCAAGCATGATTATTAAATTAGGAATAGCAACACTCTTGGTGACTACACTTTTTTCTACTCTACCAGCAAATGGAGATATGAAAAAATGGTTAAGACCGGCAGAGGTTCCTCAACCAACGAATAACAAACTGACACCAGAACGTATAGAACTGGGGAAACTACTCTATTTTGATGTTAGATTGTCAAGTTCTGAGAAAATCTCTTGTGCAACATGTCACCACCCAAAACGCGGATGGACAGACTTAGAGCCAGTGGCAAAAGCCGTTGGGCATGAAGGTGCTACAGGACCTAGAAACTCACCAGTAGTTTTAAATACAGCATACCAAAATCGTCAATTTTGGGATGGTCGTGCAAGGACACTCGAGCAACAGGCACTTGGACCTATTGAAGCTGATGTTGAGATGAATATGCCTCTTGAAGTCTTAATACCAAAACTCAATAAAATTAAAGGGTATCAAAAACTCTTTAAAAAAGCATACCCAAAATCTAATGGTTTAATTACTGAAGATTATTTAGCGAAAGCTATTGCATCTTTCGAGCGAACTGTAGTCTCCACAATCTCTCCTTTTGACAAATATGCTATGGGTAAAAAAGATGCAATTAGTCAAAAAGCAAAAGATGGTTTTAAACTTTTCAAAGGAAAAGCTCACTGTACTGATTGTCATGACGGATTTAACTTCTCTGATGGAAGCTTCCACAATATTGGTCTCAATGATGGAGAACTTAATGGTAAAGAGTTAGGTCGATACCTCACAAAAAGACGTGCAGCTTGGTATGGTGTTATGAAGACTCCAACACTAAGAGATGTTACAAAATCAGCACCTTATATGCATGATGGAAGTGTGAAATCTTTAACTGAAGCTACTCATGTATGTGGAAATGGTGGCAGATACTCTCATAATGTTAAAAATAAATCAACTTTTATAATTGATAGAAAATTAACAAATACTGAAATAAGCGAGATTACCTCTTTTCTTAAAACGCTTGAGGGCCCAGATATGAAACTAACAATCCCAACTAAGTTTCCACAATAAGTAAACAAAGGAATATATATAATGAAAACAGTACTAAGAACTCTACTAATCTCACTAGCAGTAATGGCTAGTGCAAATGCAGCGAACCATGTTATTGATCAAAAAGGTAAAACTTTTATTCCGCATGAACTCAATGCAGCTGTTGGTGATACAATCACTTTCAAAAATTCTGATCCATTCGCTCACAATGCATATACAGATGATGAAGCAAATGAGTTTGACATCGGTATGCAAGCTGCAGGAACGGATGCAAAAGTAACGATTAAAGCTGCTGGAACATTTAATGTAGAGTGTGCTATCCACCCAAACATGCTTTTAGAAGTTACTGCTAAATAAATAGGATGAAAAAACTTCTTATTGCAAGTTTTTTTATCACCTCTCTTTTTTCATCTGAAATAAATTATAAGATTGGACAGGAGATATATGAATTGACTTGTATCTCTTGCCATGGAGTAGATGGTACGACACAGACAGAAGTAAAGTTTGTAGTTCGTCCACGGAGTCTTAGCTCCTCTATACTCAATGAAGAACAGAGTTATAAAATTATTAAAAAAGGCTCTCACTATTGGGGTTCAGTTGCAGATATCATGCCTGCATTTGACTCTATTTATGATGAAAAGCAGTTACGCTCAGTAGCCCTATATATCAGCAAAAAATTCAATCCAGATGCTCAAAAAAGAGTTGAGAAACTCTATGCACAAAGCAACCTGATTTCTAAAGAAAAACAGATAAAAATGCTCAAACGCGGTAAGAAGATTTATAAAAGAAATTGTATTTGGTGTCATGGACCCTCAGGTAAGGGGGATGGTGAAGCCACTAGAAATCCAGAAAAATCCATCTATCCCTATAACCTAGGTAAAACCCTGCTTACAACTAAACAGATGTTTTTATATGCTAAGTATGGTGGGAAATTTTGGGGAACAGACAAGGACGATATGCCTAGCTGGAAAAGAAAGTATGATGACTATACACTTAAATCAGTAGTAAAATATATCGACAAAGAATTTAGAGGAAACAGATGATTAAAATTTTACTTTTGGGACTACTCCCTTTTTTACTCCTAGCACAAAATAAGAGTGATCAAGAACTTTTTAATGCAGGGGAAGAAATTTACAACAGCACTTGTATCTCTTGTCATGGTAAAAATGGTGAAACAAACCCTCAAATGAGATTAGTAATAAAACCACGAAAGCTTGATTCTACTATTCTAACACAAGAACAATCATTTCAAATCATCAAAGAGGGTGCTCACTATTGGGGTGCTCACTCAGATATAATGCCTGCTTTTAAGTATGTTTATAAAGATGAACAGATTATGTCAGTAGCCTATTTTATAACTAAAAAGTTTAATCCCAATAGAAAGAGAAAAGTGAAGCAGTTACTCAAAGAATCGATATCTACTAAAATAAGTGATGCAAAAATGCTTAAAACAGGAGCTAAAATTTTTAAAAGAAACTGTAGTCTTTGCCATGGAGTAACAGGAAATGGTGAGAGTGTTTATGTTGAGCAATCAAAAGAGAATAATACACTTATCTATCCATATAATTTAAGAAGAACTCTTCTAGATGAAGAGCAAATCTTTTTATATGCAAAATTTGGCGGTCACTACTGGGGCACAGATAAAACGGATATGCCCTCATGGAAAAAGAAATATGATGATATGAAACTTAAATCTGTAGCCAAGTATATCCATGAAAATATTAAAGAGATTCAAGAGTAAATACTTAATGTCGTAACTTTAAATCTTAAATGGTATAATCGCGGAAATGATTATACTTTAAGGATATTTTATGGCTCAAACAATAACTGAAAAAATATTTTCTGAGCATGTCGGTCATGAGGTTTTTGCAGGTGAAATAATCCGCTCAAACATCGACATGGTTATCGGAAATGATATCACAACTCCTATCTCTATCTCCGCGTTTAACCTCAGTGGTGCAGAGAAACTTGCAAATCCAGATGGTTTTTCTATCGTTCTAGATCACTTTATTCCAGCAAAAGATATCGCTTCGGCAAATCAAGCTCGTATATCTCGTGATTTTGCAAAAAAACATAAACTCAAAAACTTCTTTGATGAGAAAGATATGGGAATCGAGCATGCTCTTTTACCTG
>Ga0256826_1000150_pt1 | contig 36915 bp, 41 predicted proteins | sample CV79metaG_FD_185975 | JGI IMG/M metagenome (GOLD analysis project Ga0256826, IMG submission 185975) | Hydrothermal vent microbial communities from East Pacific Rise, Pacific Ocean - CV79 | ecosystem: Environmental > Aquatic > Marine > Hydrothermal vents | place: Pacific Ocean: East Pacific Rise...
TATATCTTATAAGTGTTTTTTCTTTAGGTCGTGGGTATTTGGCATAAGCATACTCTATAGTCTCTTTTGTTGTGTCATCTAAAACATAGTAACCACTTTTGCGTAAGAATTTAAAGTCAGTCATATCGCCATTTGGATGTAAATAAAACTCAACAACATTGTTTCTATTTACGTTTATACCTTCTCCACGTAAATTCACTCCTGCAACACGAGTTAAAACTTGTTGAGTTATCCGTCTCATAATCTCTTGGTTGTCAAGCATATATTGCTGCTGACCAGGAGTTAATTTTCCCCAATCTTCACCATATAGTTTTTTCATCTCACGAGGAGTTCCACTAATCTGTGCACCAGAAATCTTTTTGATTTTGCTCTGTTTCTCTTCTTTTTCAGATTTGTCTTCAAACATCCATGCCATAGGGTCTTTTTCTTGAAGTTTTTTAGTCTTATTTACATCTTTTTTCTTCTCTATAAGAGGAATAAATGGTTTTTGTGGAGGAAGTGGTTCAACCTTAGGTTTTGGTTTAGTTGTAGGTTTAGGTTTTACTTTTGGTTTGTTGAGTACAGGTTTTTTAATCGGTTTTTTAGGCTCAAACTTGACTGGTGGTTTATTTGGTTTAACAATTTTTTTAAGTTGTTTACCTTTAGGCATAGGAGGCGCTATCTTTTGAGGTTTTGGTTTTTTCTTAGAAATCCCAGAGTTCTTATCAGTTTTAGGAAGTTCTTTAAGTGATATTTTTATTTTTTGTTCTTCTTGTTTTGCCTTTTTAGGTTCTGGAGACATCGTTCCCAGTATCCAAAAAAGGAGTATAAATAGTAAGTGAATTAGAAGTGCTACAGCAAGGGCAAAGGTTGATCTATTCAAAAATTATCCATATTTAGTTTTATTTTAGTGATTATACCAAATCAATATTAATAGTACTTGGATATAATAAGAAAAATATTTATACAAGGTCATATATATGAATAGAGAGACATCAAACAAAGCATTTAGCCAAGCACAGAGTTTAATTCCAGGAGGAGTAAACTCTCCGGTAAGAGCATTTAAAAGTGTTGGAGGAACTCCTATCTTTATTAGTGAAGGTGAGGGTGCTTATCTGACAGATGTTGATGGTAACAAATATGTAGACTTTGTTCAATCATGGGGACCATTGATTTTTGGTCATAGAGATGAAAGTATAGAATCTGCAGTTATAAATGCTGTAAAGCATGGTCTTAGTTTTGGTGCACCAACTCAGGCTGAAACTGACTTAGCAAAACTTGTAGTGTCATTTTTTGACTCTATAGATAAAGTTCGTTTTGTCTCTTCAGGTACTGAAGCTGTTATGTCTGCTATCCGTCTTGCCCGTGGATTTACAGGTCGTGATGATATTGTTAAGTTTACTGGTTGTTATCACGGTCATAGTGATGCTCTTTTAGTTGAAGCCGGTTCAGGTGCTGCAACTTTTGGAAATCCATCAAGTCCTGGTGTTCCAGCTGATTTTACAAAGCATACACTTTTAGCTGAGTACAACAATATAGAGTCAATTAAAAAATGTTTTGCTGACTCTTCTGATATTGCTTGTGTTATTATCGAACCAATTGCTGGAAATATGGGTCTTGTTCCTGCTGATAAAGAGTTCTTACATGAGTTAAGAGCACTTTGTGATGCAAATGGAACACTTCTTATTTTTGATGAAGTTATGAGTGGTTTTAGAGGTACTATAAATGGTGCTGAATCTATTACTGGCGTTTCACCAGATATTATTACTCTTGGTAAGGTTATAGGTGGTGGTATGCCTGTTGGTGCTTTTGGTGCACGTACCGAGATTATGAATATGCTCTCTCCTGATGGTCCTGTCTATCAGGCTGGGACACTTAGTGGAAATCCGGTAGCAATGGCAGCAGGACTTGCAGCACTTACAAAACTAAAACAAAATGCTAGAGTTATGGCGGTTTTAGAAGCACGTGCAAAAACATTAGTATTAGGAATGCAAAAAGCTGCAGCAGGAGAAGGAATCACTATGCAAGTTGATGTCAGAGGAAGTATGTTTGGCTTTTTCTTTAATGATAAGCCTGTTAAAAACTTTGCTGATGCTGCTCAAAGTGATGCTGAACTTTTTGCACAGTTTCACTCTAAAATGCTTGATGAAGGTTTTTACTTTGCTTGTTCACTTTATGAGACAGGTTTTATCTCAACAGCTACAACTGATGCAATGATTGAAGACACCATCAACGCTGTTGCTAAAGTTTTTAAAGAAATTAAAAATGGATAAGAGTTCTGAGAAAGAAGAAAGAAAGCCACGAATAAAACCAATTATCGAAGCTGCTGATAGTCTCTCTTTAGGGATTTCTATGGTTGTAGCAGTTCTTATGGGTGTTGGTATTGGTTGGTTACTTAAAAGTTTAACTGGCATTGCTTGGACTTTTTGGATAGGTGTTGGTATTGGTATTGCTGCTGCTATTTTGAATATTTATAAGGCTTACTCAAAACAGTACAAGGCTTATGAAGAGTTAGCAAAAGAGCCTAGATATGCTATTAAAAAACAGTTAGATGATGAAGATGACGAGGATTACGGTGCTAAGAATTATTAAACCCATTTTAATTGCGGAGGCTTTAGTCCTTGGCACTTATTTTTACTCATTAGAAGCTTTTATAAATATTCAAGTGGCGTTTATGAGTTCACTTTTTATCATAATCGGTTCATCAATAGCATACCGTAGTATGGTTCAAAATCAAGTACAATCAGAAACTTATGAAGATAAACGAGATTTACTTGATGAGATAGAAGATCCACATGAACTTTATGATGACAAGGTGAATGACGAAGTCAGAGAAGGTGCCCTGGGGTATGAGCCTATAAATGATGCTCCTGTAGAAGAGTTAGACTTAAAAGCTATAGTTATGGAAGAAAAAGCGAAGATAAAAACATTTAGTCTTTCAAGTATCAAACATGGAGCGAGAGGAAGTGTCTCTCTTTTCAGACTTCTTCCATACTTGTTTTTGGTTTTAGGTTTTATTGCTTTGAAAAATAATGAAGTTTTAGACTTGAGTTTTTATCTTCCATCTTTAATGATAGGTATTGTAGTTGGTTCTTTAGCCTCTAAAGAGATATCTTCTTAGGCAGTAATCATTGGTATATTTATAGTCATATCACTGCTTATCTCTACATAAAAATTATACTTTTCACCTAGAGCTTTGAGCTCATACACTTTTTCTTTGTCAATATTATTTGCACTAATTGAGATAGAAAAAATACTATACTTCTTATTATCAAACTTAATATGCTCACCAACCCTATAAAATACCTTAGTATTTATTATTCCATTATCTTGAACACAATCGTACATCTTATTTAAAAGTTTTATGAGTTTACTTGAATCAACAATGATGTCAGGAATAGTAGGGTCATAATCTTTAGTATAGGTAATAGAAGAAGTGATAGAGTTAGTAGAGATGCAGAGGTCCGTTATGGTGAAAATATTTGTAAGTTCACCCTCTGGTTTTTTAGTGTTTAGTTTGAATGTTGGCGTTTGATAAAGTTTGAGACCTATCTTCTCTTCATCCTCATAACCTACAGTAACTCCAAAAAACTTATACCGACCATACTCTAGCTCGATAAATGTAGTTTTAAATCCAAAGTTAATACTTGCATAAGATTGTGCTAGTTCAAAGAGGGAAGAGGGTGTAGTCGAACCTAGGAGAAACTGAGCTTCAGCATTTACTGAAATAATTTTTCCATTTGAGTTAAAGAGTATAAAGGGGTTATAATCATACTCTATCCACTGCTGCTCAAAGGTCATAATATACTAAACCTTACTCTTCGATGTAGTTCTTAAGTCTACGACCCACTTTAGGGTGCTTAAGTTTTTTGATAGCTGAAGATTCAATTTGACGAACGCGCTCACGAGTAACACTAAGTTCTTTACCAATCTCTTCTAATGTTCTATCACTCTCATCATCCATAATTCCAAAACGAAGTTTGATAACTGCTTTTTCACGTTCATTTAACTGGTCTAGAACAGTTTCAATTTGAACACGCAGGTCATCTTTAAGAATAGCATCTGCAGGTGATACAGATGTTTTATCTTCAATGAAGTCACCAAAACGTCCATCATCTTCACTACCAATAGGAGCTTCAAGAGAAATAGGCTCTTTAGTGATTTTGATAACATTTTTAACCTTCTCAACAGAAAGTCCAACTTCTTCAGCAATTGTATCAACATCTGGCTCTTTACCATTTTCTTGAAGGTGTTTACGCATGATTTTATTAATACGGTTAATCGTTTCAATCATATGAATAGGAATACGAATAGTCCTAGCTTGATCGGCAATAGCACGTGAAATTGCTTGACGAATCCACCATGTAGCATAAGTTGAAAATTTGTAACCTTTTTGGTATTCAAATTTATCAACAGCTTTCATAAGACCGATGTTACCTTCTTGAATCAAGTCAAGGAAAGGAAGACCACGGTTAGTGTAGCGTTTAGCAATAGATACAACAAGTCTAAGATTTGACTTAGCCATTTTTGTTTTACTTATTTCAGAGATATTTTTACCACGTTTAATCTGTTCTAAAATTTCAAAAAGTTTTTCAGGTTCCATATCGAAAGAGTTTTTAGAAGCCTCTTTTGTTTGAACAAGTTTTTTGATTTCCATATATGTAGAAACCATTGTAGCTTCTGGAACCATATTTGAAATATCTTCTTTGTTTAACTCTTGAATCTTGCTTACTAGAACATTGTGGTTTGCTTTGAGTGTATCATTAAATAGGGGAAGTTTATACTCAAGACGCTTAAGCTCTTTATCATAACCTTCATCACTTTTTAGTGCAGTTTCCATAGCTTTTACTAGTTCGTTAATTAGTTTAGAAGTTGGTCCAAGATCTAAAAGTTTCTCTTTTAAAACACTTTTCTTAAATGTAACACCAAGATAGTAAGATATTAACTCTTCAGTAATCTCATCACTATTTAGTCCTTCTGGCATTTTTTCACTTAGTTTAATCCACTCTTTTTTAGCTTTTTCAAGAGCTTTAAAGCTTGTCGATACTTTTTCAACACGAGTTTTGTCTTTAGCAGTTAATGACTTTGCCGTTTTTTCTACTTTTTCAGCTTTTGCATCATCAGTTGCATCATCATTTGAATCATCATCTTCTTTTTCATCTTCAAATGATTTAAAAAGTTCTTTAACACGACGTTCACGATTGATAAGTGGCTCTTTGTAGTCTAAAATAAATTCTATAAGATAAGGAACAGAACAGATTGCATCAATGATGATACTCTCTCCACCTTCAATCTTTTTACTTATTTCAATCTCTTCTTCTTTTGTAAGAAGAGGAATTTGACCCATTTCACGAAGATACATACGAACAGGAGAGTCAGAACGTGACCACTCAAGAAGCTCATGCTCTTTTAGAATGTCAAATTTATCTGATTCATTATCTTCAAGCATTTTACGCTGTGCTGCACGACGTGCTTCTGCTTCAGTGTCATTTAATCTTTTTGCATGTTCACTTGAAGTGTAAATACATCTTTTATTTTTCGTTAAAAGTTTTAAAACATTTTTTGCCTGAGCGGCTGTAGGCTGTTTTTCAAAAAGTTCTACAAGTGATTCATAAGTAAGGCACTCTTTACCTTTATGATCTTCAAAAAATGTCTCTATAGCTTTGTTGAGTTCTTTAGCTGTCATATGAGAATATGCTCCATGAATTAAGGTTTTTAAAAGGTGGATTATACCCAAATCTGTTTAAGTAGGTCTGAAATTTGTATAAAATTAGTTTTGGAACACTCTTTGCTATTTCTTTCGCAGAGAGACCAAAAAAGGGATACAAATGCAGACAGGCTTTTACGCTTCAGCAGCAGGAATGGTGACACAGTTTAATAGACTTGACACTATTGCAAATAACTTAGCAAATGTAAATACAACAGGTTTTAAACAAGATAATCTTGTTATAGGTGACTTTATGCGTATTTATCAAGAAAAAAGAGATGAGTTAGAAAATGCAAACAATACTAAAGAGGGTGCGGCATTTATAAATAGAACTATGACAAGAGTACCTCAGGTAGTTGATTCTTATATTGACCATGATGTAGGTACACTCCAAAAGACAGGCAATCCTTTAGATTTTGCACTTACAAGAGAAGGTCTTTTCTTTGCAGTTAAAACACCACAGGGTATTAAGCTGACTCGTGATGGTAGTTTTACGAAGAATGATGAAGGTATGCTTGTTACTAAGCAGGGTTATGAAGTTCTTCCTGATGACTATTTTAAGTCTAAAAGAGGGATTAGTTTTGCTAGTGAAGATAGTGTAGTAGCTGTAGATAAAAATGGTCAAATATCTACAAATATCCCAAATACTGTCACTTTGACTCCAAATAAAAAGCTTTTTATTGCACAACCTCAAAATATTGATGCACTTAAAAGAGAAGGTGATAACCTTTATGCTTTTGAAGATATAAAAGATATTTTATCTGTTGATGATAGTGGAGCTGTTAGTCAAGGCTTTGTAGAAAAAAGTAATGTAAATGCTGTAAAAATGATGACACAGATGATTGAAACAAATCGTCTAGTTGGAATGTATCAAAAAGCGATGAGTACACAGATGGATGATATGAATAGAGATGCAATTGAAAAACTTGCTAAGAAATCTTAAAAGTAAAGGGAGAATAATACTATGATGCAATCACTCTACACTGCTTCAACAGGAATGTTGGCTATGCAGACACAAATTGATACTACGGCAAATAATATTGCCAATGTTAACACTATAGGGTTTAAGAAGTCTCGTGCAGAGTTTTCTGACCTTATGTACCATGTTATGGAGTATGCAGGTACTTCGACATCGGATGTAACTAAAAGTCCTACTGGTATAGAAATTGGTCTTGGTGTTAGAACAACGGCTGTAACTAAAGTCTTTGCAGAAGGTTCTCTTAAACAGACTGATAATCAACTAGATATTGCTATAGCTGGAAGAGGGTTCTTTAAGTTAGAACTTCCTGATGGTACAGAAGTTTATTCTAGAAATGGTGCTTTTAAAGTTGATGAAAATGGAAGTATGGTTAACTCTGATGGATATAAACTCATTCCAGAAGTTGTTATTCCACCTGATGCTACAAATATTAGTATTGGTACTGATGGTACAGTTACTGTTGTACAACCTGGTCAAACTCAAGCAACTCAAATTGGTCAGATAACTACTACAAACTTTATCAATCCATCAGGTTTACACTCTCTTGGTGATAACCTTTTTATTGAAACTGACAGTTCAGGACAGCCTGTTGAAGGGACTCCTGGTCTTGATGGACTTGGTACTTTAAGACAAGGTTTTGTTGAGCTTAGTAATGTTGAGCTTGTTGTTGAACTTACAGACCTCATTACTGGTCAACGTGCTTATGATTCTAACTCAAAAGTAATCACAACATCTGATGAAATGCTTCAAACAACAAATAATCTTAAACGCTAAAATCTCCTTAAATGAGGCTTGATACTTTTTAATATTAAGCCTTATTGTCTACCTTCACTAATCATTTCATAAAACACAAATAATATTTTGGCTATAATCACGAAATTATTTAATAAAATATATTAGGATTTTATAATGGAAAAAGCAAATATAAACGGTAAAGTTTGGACATTTGGTAAAGATATTGATACAGACTTAATCATTGCAGCAAGATACTTAAACACATCAGTTCCTGCGGAACTAGCAAAACATGTTATGGAAGATGCAGACCCTGAGTTTGTAGGTAAAATGAGTGTTGGTGATGTTATAGTTGCTGGTGAAAATTTTGGTTGTGGTAGTTCACGTGAACATGCACCAATCGCACTTAAAGCTGCTGGTGTAGCTGCGATTATTGCTCCTACATTTGCAAGAATTTTTTATAGAAATGCTTTTAACATGGGTCTTCCAATTTTTGAACTCCCAGAGAGTGCAGAAATAAATGAAGGTGATGATATAACAGTAGATATGAATGCAGGAACAATTACAAATAATACAACGAGTAAAACTTATAACTTTACTCCTATTCCTGCATTTATGCAAGAACTAATTGATGCAGGTGGTTTAATGAACTTTGCTGCAAATGAAGTAAAAGGTAAATAGATGAAAAAATATAATATAACACTTATTAAAGGTGATGGAATTGGTCCTGAGATTATTGATGAAGCAGTTAAAGTTTTAGATGCAGTTGCATCTTCTTGTGACTTTCACTTCTCTTATGATGAAGCTTTAATGGGTGGAATAGCTTATGATGTAACAGGAGATCCTTTACCTCAAGAGACTATTACGAAATCTCTTCAGTCTGACGCTGTACTTTTTGGTGCTATTGGTGGACCTGCGTGGGATGCTCTTCCTCGTGAAAAACGTCCAGAAAGTGGACTTCTTCGTTTTAGAAAAGAGCTTGGTGTTTATGCTAATCTTCGTCCTGCTGTTGTGTATGATGAGTTAATTAATGCTTCTTCATTAAAACCAGAAATTATCAAGGGTGTTGATATTATGGTTGTTCGTGAGTTAATCGGTGGTATTTACTTTGGAGAGCCTAAAGGTCGTACTGAAGATAAAGGCTGGAACACTATGGTTTATACTCGTAAGGAAATCGTTCGTATCGCACATCATGCATTTAAAATAGCTATGGAAAGAGATAAGAGAGTTTGTTCTATAGATAAGGCAAATGTTCTTGATGTTTCTCAACTCTGGAGAGATGTTGTCACTGAAGTATCAGCAGAATACCCAGAAGTAGAACTTTCACATATGTATGTTGATAATGCTGCAATGCAACTTGTTCTTAATCCAAAACAGTTCGACGTAATGCTTACTGGAAATATTTTTGGTGATATTCTTTCTGATGAAGCATCTATGCTTTGTGGTTCTATTGGTCTTTTACCATCAGCATCTGTTGGTGATAAGATTGGCGTTTATGAGCCAATTCATGGTTCTGCACCAGATATCGCTGGTCAAGGGATTGCTAACCCTATCGCAACTATTGCTTCTGCATCAATGATGCTTCGATATGCTCTTAATGAGATTGAAGCTGCTGATAAAATAGACAATGCAATCAAGAAAACACTAAGTGAAGGTTATAGAACTGGAGACTTAGCACAGTATGATGCAAAAGAAGTATGTTCTACTAGCGAAATAGGTTCTATTATTGCTAACTATATAGAAAGATAGGTCTAACTTACCCTATGAAGACACTTACTTTAGCAAATATTTATGAACTTCAAGGTCTTAAAGAAGAAGCACTAGATATTTACAAAGAAGTTCTTAAAAAAGATCCGCATAATAGTGATGCCAAAATTGCTATTAGAAGATTGTCAGGTATGCGTAAAAAGTTTTTAAAAGTAAACCAAGAGATGAAAGACTACTTTTTAAAAATGGATACTGAAGTAGAGTTTAATGAGTTTGAAAGGTGGTTATTAAAGAGATGGAATTAAAAGATGTAATACTCTCAACACTCGCTGAGATGGAAGATAGTACTCAAGTAGATGAAAAGCATGGGCTAACAACTCCTAAACAAGAGAGCTTTTTTGAGCCAACACCACAAGATGAAACTACAGAAATAGAAGTTCCATCAACAGTGAGTTCAAATGATAGTGAACTTATGTACTTAAACTCTATTCGTGAGAGACTTTTAGTTCTTTTTGAAGGATTTCAAGCACCAAACAATGTAAATATAGAAGCTAAGGTAGACATGACTCTTAATTTTCTTGAATACACTCTTGCAACTATAGATGATAGAGTACAAAAGCTAGAAAAAGGAAACTTATAGTGAATCAATATAGAGTTCTAATAGATGCAAATGATGAAAAAGGACTTGTGCATAAAGTATCAAGTATATTTTTTAATTACGATTTAAATATTCTTTCAAATAGTGAATTTGTTGATAAAGAGAGTAATAAATTTTTTATGCGTAGTGTTGTAGAAGGCGCTGTAAATAAAAAAGAGTTGACTGATGCTATTAATAAAGTACTTCCAGAAGACTCTAGTGTTAAAGTAATAGAGCCAAAAAAGAAAAATATTATCATTATGGCTACAAAAGAGTTACATGCGCTTGGTGATATTCTTATCCGCCATGAAGCTGGTGAACTTGAAGCAAATATTTTAGCTGTTGTTTCTAACTATGATAAGCTAGAGTCTCTTGTCTCTAAGTTTGATATTCCTTATGTAACTATTTCTCATGTAGATCTAGAACGCGAAGTTCATGAAGCTCAAATTATTGAGTGTATTAATTCTTATAAAAATGTAGACTACATTGTTCTTGCAAAATATATGAGAATCTTAACTCCTGCATTTGTTGAAGCTTTTGAAGATAAAATCATTAATATTCATCACTCCTTTTTACCAGCATTTATCGGGGCAAATCCTTATAAACAAGCTTATGAAAGAGGTGTTAAAATTATTGGTGCTACAGCACACTTTGTTAACAATAATCTTGATGAAGGTCCAATCATCGCTCAAGAAGTCATTCATGTTAACCATGCCTATAGCTGGAAAGATATGCAAAGAAGTGGTAAAGATGTAGAAAAAGTTGTTCTCTCTCGTGCTCTTAAACTAGCACTTGAAGATAGAATCTTTGTATATGAAAATAAAACGGTGATATTCTAATGGGTTTTAATATAGTACTAGTTAATCCACAGATTCCTAACAATACAGGTGCCATTGGGCGTTTATGTGTGAATGCTGGAGCATCTCTTCATCTTATCAAACCTATAGGTTTTGATATAGATGAAAAAGCTGTTCGACGTGCTGGTCTTGATTATTGGGATAAGTTGGATTTACATGTTTGGGAGAGTATTGATGACTTTTTTACTCAAAATGAAATAAATATAAACGCACACTTTGCAACGACAAAAATAGATAGACCATATTTTGAGACTGACTTTAAAGATGGTGACTTTATCTTTTTTGGTAGTGAAACTGCTGGAATACCTGAAGATATACTCAATAAATATAAAGATAGAAATATCACTATTCCTATGACTGCAGATGGACGAAGTTTAAATCTTGCTATTAGTACTGGAATTGTTCTTTATGACGCTATACGTCAAACATATGATACATTTAACAAAGGATAGTAGATGGATATATTAATGCTTATCCTTTTTGTCTTTTTTATGATTTTTATTTTTGGTGGTTATCATAAAACAAAATCAGCAAAACGGGAACTTGATTTTAAGAACCAAGAAGAAAAAGAGAAAGAATTAAAATAATTTCTCTGCCCAAATTTCCATTTTAGACTCAAATTTTTCAAATAAACTTTCTGCATTCATAATAATAATTGACATTTTGTACCCTTTATCTTTCAAATTTATAAAATAATACATCAATTTGTAATAAAATATTAAAAATATGTCAAAATGCAATGGAATTTTTGACATTTAGTCTAATTTGTATTATAATTTGTCATATTTAAGTAAAAGGAAAATATTATGAATAGTTTTACAAATATAGTAGAAGAGATAAAAAGTATAGTCTCTGGTGAATATACACCAAAAAAAGTTTTTGATAAAGATGTGGCAGATGTATTAGGTATAAGCCAGATGAATTTTGCTACTATGAAAAAACGAGACAAGATACCATTTACAGAGCTTTTAGATTTTTGTGCTCAAAAGACTATCAGTATTAATTGGTTGCTCTATGGGCAATCTCCTGAGAGTTTAGTTGAGGCTACTAATAAGTTTTATATGGTTAAGTACTTTAGTGATGTAAATGCTAGTGCTGGTGGTGGAAGTGATGACCAATGTGAAGAGATACAAGAACTAGAGATTCCAGAACAGTTTGTATTTATGTTAGGTGGGGAGAGAGAACTACAAAATATTGAAGCGATTAATGTATCAGGTGATTCTATGGAACCAACTTTTAGTTATAATGATATTGTATTTATAAACAGAAGTAAGACAGACTTAAATCGTGGTGGTATTTTTACTATTAGAACAGAAGCAGGGCTCTTTATAAAACGTGTTCAGACAAGAATAGATGGACAAGTTGATGTAATAAGTGACAACTCTGTGTACTCCACTCAAACACTAGCTCCAAACGAGATAGAAGTTATTGGTAGAGTTGTAAGTAGATTTGGTGATGTTGACTAACTAGGAGAAACTTTGAACTATTTGTATCTTATTTTATCTACACTACTGTTGACTTCTTGTGCTATTAAAGAGGAAAATATTTCAAAACAAGTAGATATTATCTCTAGTTCAAAAACTGTTCAGACTATTACTGAGTTAAACTCAATCCCTCAGAACGTGAAATATTATAGTAAAAATATAAAAGAGAGTTTATTTTCTCAAGAAGAGTTTGAAAAGAAATATTTTCGTGTATGGAATATAGAAAGAAGTGCTTTATCTTTAAGTGAAGCTATGTGGGCACATCGAGTATACAAGGTTGGCGATACATATGGAGAAAATCTTCAGCTTTTAAAACAAGCATTTTTTGATAAAATATTAGAGAATGCTAACTATAGTAAATATTTAACTCTTAATAAAAAAGCACTTACTCTTAAACACCTAAATATTAGAGCGATGCCTACAAATCAACCAATACTTCGTGATCCAACTCAGGCAGGTGAAGGTTTTCCTTTCGACTACCTACAAAATAGTAGTATATCTGCTAATAAACCTCTACTCATTTCTCATTACTCTAAAGATAAAAAGTGGGCGTTTATAGAATCTAGTTTTGCCTATGGCTGGGTTAGAAGTGATAGTGTAGTAGAAATAGATGAAAAGTATACTCAACTTTGGCAACAAGCAGAACAGATTTTTATAACAAAAGAGGGTACTCCTATATATTCTGAAGATGGAGACTTTCTTTTTAAGTCAAGAATTGGAATGATGTTAGCACTTATAGGTGAAGATGAAGAGAGTTATAGTGTTTTAACAGTAAGTAAGTATAAAAATAAAAAACCTCTTTACATTAAATCTATAGTTGACAAAGATATAGCTCATAAAGAACTTTTAATATTTAATACAAAAAATATAAATATGATTCTAAATCAAATTTCTAAAACCAACTATGGCTGGGGTGGTATTTATGGCCAGAGAGATTGCTCTTCTACACTAAGAGACTTTTATGCTCCATTTGGATTATGGTTGCCTAGAAACTCATCTCAACAAGCAAAAATGGGTGAAGTTATATCTTTAAATGATTTAAGCAGTCGTGAAAAGATTAGAACTATTAAAGAAAAAGCAGAGCCATTTAGAACACTTATTTATAAAAAAGGTCATATTGGACTCTATGTTGGAACGTACGAGGACAAAGTTATTATGTATCAAAATGTTTGGGGTGTTAAAACTATGAAAGATGGTGTACAAGGAAGATTTATAATTGGTAAACCTATCTTTAGTACACTTGAAGTAGGAAGTAATCTAAATGAATATGATGCAGACTCTTCTATGCTTAAAAAATTAAAGAGTATCTCTACCCTTTAATATCTAAAAGTGATCCAAGCATCTCATCTTGGGTTTTAATAGCTACTACATTAACAGCATTTACATCTTCTGCGACTATAAGGTTAGTCATATCTTTTGCCAAGTCAGGACTCTGCTTTTGAATACTTTTTGCAGTAGTGTTTAAAAAGGATTGATTATTTCCAATTGCTGAAATATTTGACGATACATTCATGAGGGCTCCTTCGCATATGTATTAATTATACTGCGAAGAAGATAAAAAGAAGATTAGAAGTTTAGTGTAAGTCAGCGTTTAACTTAATCTCTTTAGTTGAACGAGAAGCTGTAACTTCACCAGTCATAGAGTTCTGTCTATAGTGAACACCATATAAACCTGCAAGTTGTTTACCTTTAAAGATTTCACCTTCCATGTTCATGTTAGTGTTGATAGCCATTAGTTTTTCAAGTTCTTGTGGGTAGATAGCAATTTTAGTCCCTTCTAAGATAGAAACACCAGCATCAATGATACAACCATCACCTAGAGGAATACCACAAGTAGAGTTAGCGCCTAAAAGGCAGTTCTTACCTATAGAGATAGGGTTTCCATCAGTTCCACTAAGAACACCAAGAATAGAAGCACCACCACCTACATCTGAACCATCACCTACAATTGCAGAAGAAGAGATACGACCTTCAACCATAACAGAACCAGTAGTTCCAGCATTAAAGTTAATGTAAGAAGCACCTGGCATTACAGTTGTTCCTGCAGCAAGTTGTGCACCAAAACGTACTTTAGAAGTATCTAAAATTCGAGTATTATCTTGAGGAATGATATGTTGTAAAAATCTTGGGAACTTATCAACAAAATCAATATGAGGATACTCATTAGCAAGTTTAAGTTCAATCTCAAACTCTCTTAGGTAATCAAGTTCTATAGGTTGACCTGCAGACCATGCAACATTTGGAAGTGCACCAAATGCACCATTTAAATTGATGCTTCTAAGAGGTACTTTTGCTTGAGATATTGCATAAAGTTTAAGATATGCAGCTTCAACACTCTCTACAGCAGCATCATCAAAAATAAATGTTACTTTGAACTCACCCTCAAAAGAACCATTAGAAATGATTTGAGTATAAAGAGCTGAAATAACTTGAATATTTTTATGTGCATCACCATATGCTTCATCAGAGTAAGGTGTAAACGCTGACAAACAAGATTTTAAGAAGTCAAAGTTTATTGTACAAACAACTTCACTTTGAGTAAAATCAACTTTGATACCTTGTTCTGCTAATGCTCTAATAAATATAGCTGCACTTCCAAAGTTCTCATCCCAGTTAATAAGCGGGTAAGTCGCTTGAAGTGTCTTTTCTACATTTAACTGACCTAAGTCTACTCTTGCAATACCAAACGCTAAAGGGTCTCTGTAGCCCTCAGTAGTTGTTTTAATATCTTCTATTAATGCTTTAAAAGCATCTGCTGTTTGTATAATTTCCATTTAATTCTCGCTTAAGTAATTTATTAGTCGAATTATACATAAAAACAACTAATAAAATATTGATATAATCACACTATGAATAAATGGTTAGAATTATTAAATAAACAAGATTATGTTGGTATTAAAAAGTATATTAAAAATGGTGCAGATATGCATGATACAAATGAGTCCGGAGAATCAGTACTTGCCTGTGCTTTAAGAGCTCGTTGTGAGGATGAAATCCTTACTCTTCTTATTGATGGTGGTGCAGATGCTTTTGACTATGATGATGAAGGTGTAAGTGTCTTTGATATGGCTATTACATATGACAACTTGTTTATGGTTAAGTACCTTATTGCAAATGGATTAGATATTAACTCTACAAATAGAAGAAGTGGTTTTACTGCACTCATGGCAGCTGCTTGTTACGGAAGAGTTGAAATAGCAAAAGTCTTACTATCGTACGGGGTTAAGCAGGATGCACAAGACTCAAAAGGATTTACTGCGGCTGACTTTGCTAGAAAAATGAATAAAAAAAGTGTTCTAGCTCTTTTGGAATATGACGAAAATGATCCTAAAAACTCAGGGTATGCAAGGTAGTTTTACTCGAAAAACTTACCTTGGCTTTTGTTGTCTAAAGGCTTTCTTTTCTCTTTAGTAAGCCACTCTTGAAGTAGTGACTCTACAACCTTACTTAGACTCATTTTATATCTATCACGTGAGTATCTCATTGAGTCATCCCATGTCTGTCTATCTATTAGTAAACTTCGTGTAACTTCATCTTTTGGTTTCAATATATCCCTTTTTATGAAGCTTCTAGAAGTTTTTTGAAACTTCTGTAACTATCAACTATTTTTTGATTTTTAACATTTAGTATATAAAATTCAATTGCTTTTTTTCCCAATCTAGGAATTTCATTCTTAACTGCCCAAGAACTAACAGTCCCTTCTGGAACTTCAAGAATTTCTGCAAGATTTTTTTGTGTAATACTTAGTTCTTTACAGATCTCTTTAACGACATTAGTTTTTACTTTTTTTACTTTTTTTGTCACTTTATTTACAGGAGTTAGTTTTTGAAGTGAATGCGTTTCACAGTTCTCTTCTATCCACTCTAGAACTTCAGAAGCTGCGATAAGCCAGTCTCTTGAAGTTAAAGTGCTAACAATAGAATTTGTATACTGTGTGGCATATTTTGTTGCCAGTTCTTCATTGCTAAGTTGATATAGCATTGCAAACGCTAGTTGTTGTGATGCTTTTCCACCATTTCCCCAGTCAAAACCACTAGAAGAAAGAGGGAATTGTTCATATCTAGTAGGAAGTTCTACTTCACCATAAGTTACATATTTACTACCAAGGAGTGCTCTATGCCCCTTAAATACATGATTGTTTAGTGTGATTGCCATTAATATTCTGCTCTCTTATATTTTAAAAGTATAGTGATGTTCATTTTCATATTCTTTCTCATTCTTATGAGATTCAAGATTAATCCGATAAACTACATATATAAAAGTAAATAGCAATAAAAGTACCAATAACCAAACTATCATGATGAAAATCCTTGATAAATAGAATTGTTTCGTATTATATATATCGGCTAGTATGATTATTACATTAAATTATAAGGGATATCTTTACTTTTTAACTCTAATATAAACTCATTAAACCATTGCATAACTAGCCTTTCATCAAGAGAACTAAGGGATAATTCCACATTTGGTTTATCATCTACAAACATCGGTAGACAAGAGAGCTCGATTCTTTCTGGTAGCTTTTGCATTAGTGTTATAAATGTCTCTTCACTAGTTTTAGCTAAGAGAGTTTTTCTATATTTCTTTACTATTTTTGAAAAATTATTTTTTATGACACTGCTTATCATAGGATGTGCCATTGATGGAAAACCTGGTACAAAAAAGAATTTATTTTCAAGAGAAAATCCAGACATATTATTTATAGGGTTAAAAATTAAATTAGCATTTAGAGGTAAATCCGACATTTTAATTCGATGAGGATAGGCATTGTCGCCAAACCTTTCAATAATGTCAGCTAAAAACTTCTTATGACTAACTACACTAGAAGATGTAAACACTTCTGCAGCTACTTCTCGTGTTAAATCGTCTGGAGTGGAACCTATTCCTCCAAAAGAGAAAAGAATTGCATCTTTATCCTCTAAAATGAGTTTATAGGTTTTACTCATCAATACTACATCATCTTTAATGATAAAAGAGCTAAATAACTCATGTCCATATTTTGCTAACTCATCACGAATAAACTCAAAATGTTTATCTGAGCGTCTATTGTTAAGTATTTCTGTTCCAATTATTACTGCATAAAAATTCATAAGCAATTATATAGTATAATTTCAAAAATAAAACTAAGGGCACAATATGTCATATGCAGAAAAATTAGAAAAGTTAATTATTGAGAGTGTTATTCCTGATATTGAAGAATCATTAGATGCTATCTTTGCAGAGATTGCTGACAACAAAGAAGCAACAGAAGATGCAAAAGAAGAGATTGAAGAACTTCAAGAGTTTAAGGCTGACCTTAAAGATGTTCTAGAAGATATTACAACTGGTGATATTGATGAAGATGAGTGTAAAGAGTTAATAGATGATATCGTTGCTGCTCAAAAAGAGGGTGCAGACGAAGAAGAAGATTTCGGATTTGTTGAAGAGTAGTTATTAAACGCCAGTTGGCGTTTAACCAAAGAGAAGAACTAAATTTTAGAGTTTATAAAACTCTCCATCTCGCTTACAATCTCAGTGATTGTACCTTCCCCTGAAATTACTTTTAAAATATTTTTAGCACTGTAAAAAGATTGAATCTCTTGTAGTGGTTGAGTATAAACTTTCATACGGTTGTCAAAAACTTCATTGTTATCATCAGCACCACGAGCACGACCAAGAACTCTATCACGGGCAGTCTCTTCACTTACATGCACTTCTATTACACTCGTGAGTTCTAGAGGTGCATCAGCGTTTAAGTACTTATCAAGAGCATTAAGTTGTTCCATACTTCGAGGGTAACCATCTAATATAACTACATCAGTAGGAGCATTAGTAATGGCGTTTATAATAGTTTCAATAGCGATCTTTATAGGTACTATAAGACCTTTTGAAATGTACTCTTCGATTTCTAATCCAAGAGTACTCTTAGAAGCTACTTCTGCTCTAAGCATATCACCAGTAGAGAAGTGAGTGATGTTCTCATTACTTGCTGCGATTAACTCTGCATCTGTAGTTTTACCACTTCCTGGAGCACCAATTATTAGAAATAATTTCTTCATTATGCTTTTGTTTGCTCACGAAGACGAATATGTAAGTCTCTTAGTTGAGTATTATCAACTGAACTTGGAGCTTTTGTAAGTACACAAGAAGCTTTTTGAGTTTTAGGGAACGCAATAACGTCACGGATACTTGCTTTTTTAGTCATAAGCATGATAAGTCTATCAAACCCAAGAGCAAAACCACCATGTGGAGGAGCACCAAATTTAAGAGCATCTAGTAAGAAACCAAATTTTTCTGCAGCTTCTTCTTCATCAATTCCAAGAAGTCTAAATACTTCATTTTGAATCTCTTCTTTGTGAATACGAATAGACCCACCACCAAGCTCAGTACCATTAAGAACGATGTCATAAGCGATTGACTCAATCTCTTCTGGGTCTTCTTTGTTTGTATCTTTAGGTAGTGTGAAAGGGTGGTGTAGTGCTTTAACACGACCATCTTCAACTTCAAACATAGGGAAGTCAACTACCCATACAAACTCAAATGCATTTTCATCAATAAGGTTCATTTTTTCATGCTCAGCTATGAAAATTCTAAATCTACCCATGTAATCCATAACAGTTTTCTTGTCGCCAGCACCAAAAAATACTACATCGCCAACTTCAAGCTCTGTTCTCTCTATGATAAGAGTGATATCTTCTTCACTGAAGAACTTAGTAAGAGGACCTTTAAGACCATCTTCTTTCATTTGGAAATAACCAAGACCATGGGCACCGAATTTACGAACATACTCTTCAAAACTTTTCATCTCACGTTTAGAGAAGATTAAGTCAGCACCTGGAACTTTAAGGGCTTTAATACGGTTCTTTTTAGCATCTTTAGCGATGTTAGTAAAGATTTCATTATCACATCTTTCAAAGATATCAATAACATCTACCATTTTTAAGTCATAACGAAGGTCAGGTTTATCTGAACCATACCATTCCATAGCATTGTTAAAAGTGATACGGTTAAATGGAGGTTTGATATCAATATCTGCCGCTGTAAACATTGCAAGAAGTAAATCTTCTGCTACTTTAATAACATCTTCTTGATTACAAAAACTCATTTCAACATCTATCTGAGTAAACTCAGGTTGACGATCTGCACGTAAATCTTCATCACGGAAACATTTTGCTATCTGGAAGTATCTATCAAATCCACCAACCATTAAAAGTTGTTTAAAAAGTTGTGGTGATTGTGGAAGAGCATAAAACTCACCACTATGAACACGAGAAGGTACTAGATAATCTCTAGCTCCCTCTGGAGTCGACTTAGTAAGGATTGGCGTTTCAACTTCTAAGAAACCATCTTTATCAAGAATGTTTCTAGCAGCAATAGCTACTTTTGAACGAAGACGAAATACATTGTAAATGTCTGGATCACGAAGCTCTAAGTAACGGTACTTAAGAGTTGTTTCTTCACCAACCTTCTTATCTCCAATTACAAATGGAAGTGCAGCTGATTTGTTTTCAATAACAAGGTCAGTTACAACTATTTCGATAGAACCAGTTTTTAAACGAGGATTTGTAAGACCTTCACCACGAAGACGAACAGTCCCTTTAACAATAAGTACATACTCATCACGAATATTATTCGCGATTTTATGAGACTCTTTGCTGTCTTCAGGGTCACATGTAAGCTGGATAATTCCAGTCTTGTCACGTAAATCAATAAAAATAATCCCACCGTGGTCACGGTAGCTATTTGCCCAACCCGTTAGAGTAACTTCGTCACCAACATTTGCTTCACTTAAATCTGTATTGTAATGGCTTCTCATATATATAGAGTCCTGTTTAGTATATAATTTTCGCGATTATATCAAAAAAGTGTATAATTAACAAAATAGATTATATATAAAGAGCAAATATGCAGAGAAAAATCAAAAAAATTGGTGTAATACTAAGACCATCAACACCAGAACTTAAAGAAAGTTACTTTGAATTAGAGAAAATTTTTAACTCACATAATATTGATGTAAATATTGAAAGTGTGAGTGGTGGAATGATAGGCGTCATGGGTATGGAGTTTGACATACTCGCTCAGACCTCAGATGCTCTTGTAACTCTTGGTGGTGATGGAACACTTATATCTGTAGTTCGGCGTTCATTTAAGTATGACATTCCTATACTTGGCGTTTATGCTGGAAACTTTGGTTTTTTAGCTGATATAGATATGAATGAACTCGATGCATTTGTTGTCTCTTTTGTAAAGGGAGAGTATAGAGTTGATGAACGTTCTATACTAGAAGCTAGATTTACACAAAATGACAAAGAAGTAGTTACCTATGCTTTTAATGATATTGTTTTAACACGCCATTCCGTTTTAAATATGATACATGTTGAAACACTAGTTGATTCAAAAGCTTTTAATACTTACTATGGAGATGGTGTTATAGTCTCAACTCCAACTGGTTCTACTGCTTACAACCTCTCAGCGGGTGGTCCAGTACTTTTTCCTTTAACAAATGTTTTTTCCCTCACTCCAATCTGTCCTCATTCATTAACACAAAGACCAGTTGTTTTGCCAGGTGAATTTTCAATAGAGATGAAAACACCTAAAGATAAAGCTTTAGTCATAATAGATGGGCAGGACAAGCATGAACTTGATGTTGGACAAAGTATCCACATAAAACTTGCGAGTAAAAGAGTACAACTGATTCACAAGAATGAATTTGATTACTTTGATGTTCTTAAAAATAAACTAGGGTGGGGTGAATAGTTTTTTTTGTTAAATTTTAATATTTTATATACTCTTTATTAAAATTATTATATTATTGTGATATATTTTTAAGTAAAAATAAAATGCTTAAATATTAGGGAATATAATAATGATAAAAAGAACAAAGTTAATTCTTACTAGTTTACTACTCTCTTCTACTCTCTGTGCAGTTGAAACTACACTTACAAATATCTCATTTGTACAAGATGAAGAAGGAAATTTAAATCCTTACATATTTATTCCATTTTACTATGGTGCATCTAATCAGTTTTATTCGGCAGTAGGCTATACATCAGGTACTACAAGTAATACAGATGTAATAGAAGAAGGTTTAGACAGTAAGTATTCAAGTGTTGTATCTAGAAAAGATTTAACAATCAACTACTTTACATATGTAATACCCTTAAGTATGGCTACCCTATCTGTAGGAGTCGGATCATTATTCACTCAAGCTGAAAATAATGAGTTTGGTTATATTGATTTAGCTGGTACATATAATAGTATTGAAAATAGAGTTAACTTAGATGCTCAAATTCACTATATTGAACTACAAGTGATGATTCCTCTTGGTAACTATGTTAATTCCCGTATTTCTACAACTTTGTCTCCTTATACTGTTTTGCAAGTAGAAAATAAAACCACATTTAAACCTAGTGTAACAGAAGAAGGTGTAAGTAATAGCAGTAAAGTACAAGATATTAGTTACACAGCATCATTGGAGTTACAAACAAATTTAGACTTTTTTGCAAATTTTGGTTTTACAGCAAGTTACTCACATCAACCAGTAAAGTACGACACTATAGCAGTAAATAGTACTTTAGATGCTTTTGAACCTCTGCATATTGATACTAATGAGGTACGAACTAAATACTTAGCTAAAGTTATTTTTGATTTAGAATTATTGGGTGGACTTAACCCTTCTATCGGGTATGGTATCGAGTATTTAGATACGAAGAACAATATTACTGGGAGTAGAGATTCATCTTCGTCAGATATTTTCACACTTGGTATAGAAAAAAGATTTTAAGGAAATATATATGAAAAGTATGAATTATCTTACTGCATTACTATTAGTGCTACTATTGAATGCATGTGGAGGAGGGAGTGATGAAACTTCTTCAAGTAATAAATCTCTGTCATCAGCTGTTTTTTTAAACTCAGACTACTATGGTAAATGGTCCTATGTGGATACAGCAGAAACAGTAAATATCATATCAACAACAGATTTAAATGCTAGTGTAGTTGATACTGATAAAAATCTTTTAAAAGTAGATGATAATGGAACTCTTAGATATCTTATTCGTTCAGGTATCGCTAAAACAGAAGTACGAGGTAAGGTTGAAGTTGCAAATCCTAATGGAGCCTCACCTTCAAGCTCAAAATCTCTTCAAAGAGGGTTTTCATTTGGAGGAATTGCAAATATTAAAATTATTCTTTCTAATGTATTAGATTCAAATATTAGAGAAGAGACTAAAACTACTAGTGATGGCTCTTTTACTACGACTACTCTTCCTTCAGGTCTTTACAATCTAGAAGCTGCAAACGATGACTTAACTCTTAACACTCAAGTTGAAATATTAAACCAAGAGAACAACATCGGTGTCTATAAATTAACTGGGAATGACCTTCATAACTTTAAAGCAGAGTTGATTTTAAATGAAGAGTATGTGGTATCAGATAATAAAGTTCATGAAGCAGTGCTTAGAATTCATAATATAAGTGATAATGTAGGTTTTGGTCTCTCTTATGATATTTCTTTAGATACAAATGAAAGTTTATTGAGTTTTTCAGAAGGAAGTGCAGATTCATTAGGTTCCGTGCAAGCAAAAGCATATAAAGATATTCCAATAAGCTTTGCATTTGATAAATTAAATATTAATCGTAAAAAGTATGGTGTTGATGTTGTTATTAACGATGCCCTTGGTAACCAGTGGATAGATACGTTTACATTTGATGTACACAAAGAGTTAGTGGCGATACTTATCAGAACAGATGCAGCAGATATCAAAGGATATTTAAAGAATCCTATTACAGGAGAAATGAAAGTTATAGACACTGCTAATGGAAATATACTTGTACCATTAATGCCAGATGATAAACCATATACTTTAATTCTCGCAAACCCATCGTATGAAAATGAAACAAGGTACTCAATTGGTATTAATAGAACTCCTGAAGATTTAAGTACATTTAAAGATACTGCAGCACAAGAACCAAATAATGATGAATCAACAGCTACTGGACTTAATATCAATGATGTCACACTCTCTTATTTACATGCAACAGATATTGATTATTGGAAGATTTATACTCATGAAGGCATAGTTGTTGATACAACTTCGACAAAAGACTTTGCAAATACACAAACTATTCCATCTTCAATACCAGTTTTAGCCGTGAGTGACGGAGTATTTACTGATAAAATACAAGTGAGCTGGAATAGTGTTTCAAATACTACTTATTATGAACTATACCAATCAACAGCGATAGATGGAGTGTATACTGTTTTAGAAAATAATTTAGTAGATACTGATATTGATATAACAAATGTATTTGTCAATACAACATATTTTTACAAACTAAAAGCTTGTAATTCGAAAGGGTGTGGTGACTTTAGTTCTATAAACTCAGGTTATTTGGATATTCCCAATAATTTACCTATAGCAGATGTTGGTGATAATAATATAACTATATCTGGTGGTGAAAGTGTTGATCTAAATGCATCTTCAAGCTCTGATATTGATGGAGTTATAAATTTTTATAAATGGGTGGAAAATTCAACTGTTTTATCTACAAATATTACTTTTACATTAAATAATCTTTCTGCTGGTGATCATGAAATTATTTTGGTTGTTACAGACGATAGAGGTGGCGAAGCAACAGATACTATTCATATTAGAGTAAATGCAATAGCTCCAATTGCAAATGCTGGAGTTGATAAGGTGACACTAGTTGGAACAAGTGTAGAGCTGAGTGGAAGTGCTTCTTCTGATAGTGATGGTTCAATCATCTCTTATCTTTGGAAAGATGGAACTACTACACTCGCTACTCTGGAAACATTTTCAACATCCTCTTTATCACTTGGTGTTCATACGATAACTTTGAGTGTAACAGATAATGACGGCGAGATAAGTACAGACACTGTAACCGTTAGAATAAATGCAGCACCAGTCGCAAATGCAGGAGTGGATAAAAGTGTCACTCTTGGAAGTGATCTTTCCCTTAGTGGTAATTTAAGTAGCGATGACGGCTCTATAGTGAGTTATCAATGGAAAGAACTCACATTAATACTATCTACACAAAAAAACTTCACTACAGACCAGTTATCTCTAGGTTCACATACTCTTACCTTAATGGTAACAGATAATGATGGAGTGAGTTCTTCTGATACTGTTGTTGTAACGATTACTGAGACTCCAAATATAGTTCCAATAGCAAATGCTGGAGTTGATCAAGTTGTCGAAAAAAATATTTTAGTAACTTTGGATGGTGGAACTAGTAGTGATAGTGATGGAAGTATAGCTTCCTATAGATGGATAGAAGGTACTTTACTACTTTCTTCTTCTTCACTTTTTACAATTTCTAGTTTGAGTTTAGGTGAGCATACTATACAACTGGAAGTAACTGACGACGCAGGTGCTGTGGCTAGCGATACAGTTACGATCACTATTAATGATGTCCCAAATATAGCCCCACAAGCAAATGCAGGAGTAGATCAAACAGTCAATGAGGAAGAGAGTGTAACTTTTACAAGTACTTCTACAGATAGTGATGGAAGTATAGGGAGCTTGATTTGGGAAGATGGTAGTATCATTTTATCAACATCAAGTTCTTTTAATATATCTACTTTGAGTGTAGGTACACATACTGTTACCTTAACTGTTACAGATGATAAAGGTGCTATTAGTACCGATACTGTTACTATTATTGTAAATGCATTAGCAAATACAGCACCTATTGCTAATGCAGGAAGTGATAGAGTTATATTACTTGGAAACAGTACCACTTTGGATGCTAGTGATTCTGTAGATACTAATGGTAATATTGTAAGTTATTTATGGATAGATGGCAGTACTTACCTTTCAAGTGCTAAAACATTTACCCTTTCAAGTTTAACAGCTGGTATTCATAGTATAGAGTTAAGTGTTACAGATAATGACGGTGCTATAAATAAAAATACAGTAGAGATAAGAGTTAACACTATTCCTATAGCAAATGCAGGAGTAAACCAAGAAGTAACTTTTGGTAATGATGTTTCTTTCGATGCTGTTCTTAGTAGTGATGATGTAAGTATAGCTGCATATAAATGGTTGGAGGGAACAACTGTTCTCTCCAACACACAATCATTTACAATTACTTCTTTATCAATCGGTACTCATACAATTACTTTAGAAGTTATCGACGGGGATGGAGAAAGCGCAGTCGATACACTTGAGTTGCTCGTAAATGAACCTCCAAATGTTTCACCTACTGCAAATGCAGGTACAGATAAACTTGTTCAACTAGGGATAAGTACTACCTTGACAAGTAACTCCACTGATATTGATGGAACTATTGTAAGTTATGAGTGGAAAGATGGTACTACACTTTTAGCAACTTCAGAAATTTTTAGCACTTCTTCTTTATCTACAGGTATGCACAACATTACATTAACTGTAATAGATGACGATGGTGCAAGTAGTAGTGATATAGTAAAAATAACAGTAAATAGTCCTCCAATTGCTATTGCAGGTGATGCGATAACTATTAATGAAAATGGAACAGTTGATTTTGACGGAAGTATGAGTAGTGATAGTGATGGTTCTATAGTATCTTACGAATGGAGTTTAGATACTGTATTTAATGTTTCAACAGTAACAACTACACAAACATTTGCAGACTCTGGATTTTATGACGTTACTTTGAAAGTAACAGATAACGATGGTGGTATCAGTACTGCTCTAAGAAGTGTATATGTAAATTATCCATTAATCATAAATACACCAAGTGTAGTCTATACAGATGAAAATCAAAATATTCTATTAGAAATTGATGCGACAAATCCTAATGGAGGTAATTTAGAATACTCTACACCTGGAAGTGCTTATGATATAGACGGTATCAATGTAAATACAGCAACAGGTGTTATAAATCTTCAAAAAGTAGAGTATCTGTATAATAGTTCAACTGGTAATTATGATAAAACTGCTGTTAATGTAAATATAGATTATGAAACTAAAACCTCTTATAGTTTTAATATCAAAGTTCTTGATAGTGCTTCTGGACTCTCAACTAGTAAGAGTGTTCAAGTAGTAGTAAATAATCTTTATGAGGCACCAAGTATCACAAGCACTTATTTAACGATAGCAGAATCTTTTACGAGTTCAGGAAAAATATATGTAAATAATCCAAATAACAGTATCCTGACTTACACGATTACTGGTGGCGAAGATGCAGCAGCATTTACTATGAATAGTAGTAATGGTGTAGTTACATTAGCAAATATAGCTGATTTTAAATCACCTACTGATGAGAATAATGATAGTATTTATAAGATTGAAGTTTCTGTTGACGATGGTGTGACACCTATTTTTAAAAACCTAGATGTGAGAATAGTGCAGATTTCTAAAAATGGAACTTATTATTCTTTCATAACATCAGCAGTAACAGGTGAAGTATGGTTAGATACAAACTTGGGAGCAGTAGCGTGTAACGGTGGTAATATTCCAGAATGTAAAGGTTTATACTATCAGTGGGGTCGTTATAATAGTGGATATGAACAGTATAACTCTTCTACAAGTACAAATAAACTAGATCCAAAACTAGATGCTGATTATGATTATAAAAATGAATATAGTACTAAATTTATACTATCGAACTCTACAGGCGATTCAGAACATGACTGGCAAATAGTAGATGGTGATCAACAATATGGTTTAGCAAGAGAAAATATTTTAAAAACAGTGAATCATAAACATCAGATTTGCCCGAGTGGTTATAGACTCCCTAGTCCTGAAGAATTACTAGCAGAGGACTTAGCACAACCAGCTAATGCAAGTGCTTTTGGTTTGACCGAAGGTACTGGTTATAGATATGAAACAAACGGAAGCTATAATAGAAAAGCTTTCAATATCTATTTATGGACATATAGTCGTTATTATCTTTCAGGTGGTCTTCCTAGTAGTAGTCCTAGTCGATTCTCGAGTATTGCTTATAGTAGTGCAAGAGGTGGACTTATTGAAATGAAAAGATCTCGTGGTTATCAAGTGAGATGTATACAGAACTGAGATATTTAAGCCTGGACACATAGTTTATTCAAACTTAAACTCATTTGTATATAATTACACTATAAAAATTTTAGGATAAACTATGCGAATAATTCTTTTAGGAGCTCCGGGTGCTGGTAAAGGTACTCAAGCTCAATTTCTTACAAAAAAATATGGAATCCCTCAAATCTCTACAGGTGATATGTTAAGAGCTGCTATCAAAGCTGGAACAGAGATGGGTAAAATGGCTAAGGCTGCTATGGACGCAGGTCAATTAGTAACAGATGAAATTATCATCGGTCTTGTTAAAGATAGAATCGCTGAAGATGATTGTAAAAATGGTTACCTTTTAGATGGTTTCCCACGTACTCTTCCTCAAGCTGATGCTGTTACAAGTGCTGGTATCAAAATTGATGCAGTTATTGAGATAGATGTAGCTGACGAGGTTATTGTTAAGCGTATGAGTGGTCGTCGTGCTCACTTGCCAAGTGGAAGAACATACCACTTAGAGTATAACCCACCAAAAGTAGATGGAAAAGATGATGAAACTGGTGAAGAACTAGTACAACGTCCTGATGATAAAGCAGATGTTGTTCTTGATCGTCTTAAAGTTTACCATGATCTTACAGAACCACTTGTTACTTACTACAAAGAACTAGCAACTAAAGTAGCAAGTTTGACTTACATAACTGTTGATGGAACAGCTCACATTTCTGATGTTGAGACTGCTATCACTTCTAAGCTAGGATAAGCTTTTATAACTAAAGAGATACTTGTAAAAGTATCTCTTTTTACTTAAATTGTTATGTTAAGTGCAAATGATGTAAATGCTGTACTTGTCTCAGTATCAGGAAATGTATAAGTTCTGTTATCATATGATGCTTCAACATTAAATGTCTCATTAAATACATATCCAAGACCCATTGTATATCCAGAAATACTATCTCCTGCGACACCACTTTCATCATACTTGCTATTATATAAACCAACTCTAGCTTGGAACGATGTAGTTGAGTAGTCTAAACCAGCTGCCATAGTATTAAAGTCCGGGACTGCAATATTAAAGTCTGGAATATTAGTTGCTTCAGCATATCCAGTCTCTTTGTAGTCTAATGCTAGGGTGAATACACCTAGTTGAGTACCATATATGACTGCTACACCATAAGCGATTTCTTCTGGAATACCTACTCCTTGACCACCAAAACCCATGTCTGATGATCCTGATAATGTTGTACCAGATCTATAGTTTATACCTAAGTCAATCTTTAATGCATGTTGATTTAATGCTCTCATTTTTAAACCTACTGCAAGGAATCCACCACTAAAACCTGCTTGAACTGTACCATCATCATAAATTTCTTCAGAGTAGTTTGTAGCATAAGCAGCTGTTGCACCTATTGAAAGAGCACCACCTGATGGATATAATGTATCAGAAAGTTTATATGCTCCGGAAATAGATGTGATAGTAATTTCTTCAAGTACATGAGTATTGTAACTATCGTTTGCAGGCATTTCTAAATCATAGAGAGAATAGATAGCTACACCAAAACCATAATCAGGAGATATTACAGATGCACCAATGAAATATGAAGTTGAAGTATCAAATTTATCCTCTATAGTTGAACTATATTGATTGAATTTTGCACCACTACCACCTTCTAGTGTAAACTGAACACTGCTTAGCCCTTCAAAGTTTACAAGACCAGCAGGATTGAAATACATAGCTGAGTTGTTATTTGATACTGCAGTAAAAGCACCACCCATACCTTTTGCTTTAGTTCCAATATATGTTGAAAATGGGTCTGCAGTAAGTGTAAGTGTAGCTGCGATAGAGAGAAGTAATATTTTTTTCATTTTAATCCTTTATTTATTATTGGGATTTTATAATAAATGGTATTAAATAGTATTTAAATAAAGGTTAAGGCCTATAAACTCTCATATTTTCACATTTATATTCATCTCTTAAGTGCAGTAGGGTAAGTACTCTTTATCTTTTGGAAGTTTAGGGAACTCTGATTTTAGTCTGTGAAAAGGTATCTTTAGCATCTCACCAGTAGTTTCTAAAGTCTCTTCTTCTCCCCAAATGTCAATAATGGCGTTTAAGTCTTCAATAACTTCTAGCGCTACTAGATTAGCTACATCATAGTTGAAATATTTTGCTACTTTCTCCATACATTTAGATGAAGAGCCTTTTATCATTATTTCTGGAAAGAGTTTTAGTATAAATTTTTGTGTGTTGAGGGGAGAATCTTGCACATGTAAGCTTGAGTTTTTATATATGTGCAATTATAGTGTAAGAGATGCTATGTTTTACTCTCAAACTAAGTAGTCATGTCTACTTGGCTCTCTTGGCCTCTTTATGCTGTCTCATGAGTTGAGGCAGTCCTACAAGAAATTCTACAAGTGCTCCAAACCCACCAATAAGAAGTACTTTTACAGCAGTATATGGAGATGGTTTTATAATGTCAAAATAATCTTTTTTTTCTAAAGTATCATCATTTATATTTACTAAAACCTTCTTAAGTGCTTTAACATCACTCCAATTTGCTCTAAACTTTACTACTCCAGTTTTTGAAATCACATAAGTCATATTTGGCATAGCTCCGTAAAGTTTATGTGCAGTTCCATTGATATCATCTACTAAAATAGTGCGTTTTTCACCATATAACTTTTCTGTGGCAATGGCATTTAAAGTCTTTGTCTCTATCTTCGTAGTGGCGTTTGTTCTTTTTCCAGGATGTGCTTCTCTAATGTAAAGAAGTAAGAAGTTTACATCTGGATACTCTTCTTGTAACTTATTCATAGGAGAGCTTGTGTTCGCATACATAGGACAAGTGATACTTCCTGTTTCTAAAACTACAGGTTTTCCTAAGTAGTCTGAGAGTTTTACATCTTTACCGTCAATAGTTTTAGCATGAAAGTTAATATAATGTTCACCTGCTTTAGGACCTTTAAAGTCAGAAAAATTATAATCTTTTGGATTAAAATGAGTGTAGTTGTATTCTGGCATAGTTATTTTCCTTGTGAAGTTTCATGTTTACCATTTATCATACTTGATACAAGTCCATTCTCTTGGGTGGCATCTGCAAAAAATACTCCTGCAATATGAAGTGGAATAAAGATAGCGATATAGTAGTAAATAAACTCATGTATCTCTTTTATATCATGTGCAAAATCTTTACTAACTCCTAACTCTTTATATAAAAAGATAAAAAATCCACTTAAAAGCATAATAAAAAAAGTACTGTAAAGAATATAATATGAAATACGAACAGCCTTATGGTGTATATCTAAATTACTAAATATTGTTCTTTGACTAGAGTCTTTAAAGTAGAGATAAACTCTAAAAATAATAAGTCCTAAAAAAGCATAAGCAAAGTAAATGTGCCACTCCCACATTTCAGCTCTTATAGCCTTAGCTAAGAGAACACCTTGATCTTGAGTGATAGTGATACCAAAACTTAAAAGTTTCTCTATTAATATGTCTGAATTTGTATGCTTTGACAAAAAAGTCCAACGAAGGAGAACCGTCGATATAAGTCCTAGGACAACAGTGGCATTTAACCAGTGCCAGACTCTAAACTGAAGTGTGTATTTCATTAGTCAATCCTTTTGTTTGGTATTTACTGATAGCTGATGCAAAAGGTATCTGTATGATATATGCGAACATTATAGGGAGTATCATGGAAACACCAAAAGTACCTGTTGAAAATGTGGAAATCACTAAGGCTAGGGTGATGTAGCGAGTCACTGTATGCCAGTATGCAGCTCTTTCTTGTGGTGAGTTTACTTTGTAGAGTAGCTGTGCAGCAGTAAATATTGCAAGGTAAAATACTAAAACTGCGATTAATGAGATATATATAAGTTCGGGTTCAAAGTCATAAAGTTCAAAAAGTGCTTGAGAATTTTGAAGACCAAAAAGATAAAAAATAATGATAAAAATACTGATATTACTTATTCGGCTCTGTTGTTTTTGTATAAACTCTTTAAGAGGTTGTATGTAGATAATAATACGGCTCACGATAAAGGGCACTACAATAAGTAAAATGATGACTGCTCTTGCAAAGTTACTCATATTTGCACCATCTAGATAAGATTCCCCAAAAAACTCAGAAGTATAGATACCAAAAGTGTGAAGCATCAGCAGTGAAAAGGAGACGAAAATTAGATTGATGAAAAGAAGTAAAAAACCGATGGATGTATCACCATCGGAAGCTTTAATCCAGTGCATAACCATCCCACCACCACTTAATACTGAGAGGAGGAATAGACCTGCAGCTATACCAAAGTTATTTGTTAGCAGTCCAATACCTAATGCAATAGCAGGTAGAAGTAGATAGTTTATTAAGAGACCTTTTAACATAACAGTTTTGTATGTATAAAGTAGTTTTATATCGGATAGTTGCACATTAAAAAGAGTAGGCATAATAAGTGTAATACCTGCAAAAAGACAGATGTTTGAACTAAAGATAAAACCATAGTTAACTTGACCGTAAGTTAAGCCTAGAATAGCACCAACTAAAATAAAAGTAAGTTTCATTAATGACTCCTTATATATTTAGACTATTATACTAGGATAAAACAAATCATTTTCCAAATCTTATTAAGAGTTGTTTTTGTCTTTTTTTGGAATAAAATATATAACACTCTCAAAAATACCTTCCATGTAGTGTCTAAGGTATATGTTGTATTTTGGTTCTATATTTAAAATGATTTGGGGTATTTTGTACCAATCTTCTGCTTTATGGTAGATGCAAATAGCTAAAATAGGCTTATATTTTTTAATAGTCCCTGTCGCACCGATAAGAGCATCTTGTTCTGCTCCTTCGATATCAAGCTTGATAAAGTCAACTTTTTCATTAACAATGTTATCGATTGTATTAACTTTGACACTTTGTGTACCTTTTCCATAAATACTTGAAAATGATTTCTCTTCATTAAAATAAAGAGTCTCTTTTTTATCTGAAACACCACAAGTTAGAAACGCGATGTTCTTATACTCTCCAAGTTCACGCTTAGCTATACGTATGTTTTCAGGTATAGGTTCAACAAGCCAAATCTTTTTAAAGTCTGGATAGTTTTTGATGACTTCTTCGGCAGTGTCACCGACATAACCACCACCATCAAGAAATGATATGTTCTTTATTTCAGGAACTATTGTCTTATCAAAATATTGCCCTTCATGGTTATTAGTAAACCCTTCCATAAAGTTATAGTCAAAAGAGATTTTAAAGTTAATAACTTTTGTAAATATCTCTTTTGACTTTTCATCTGCAAGCAGATTATAAATATCAGCATATTTTTTACTATTGTTTTTAAAGTCATCTTCAAAATCCATAATGAAAGGAGGGTCGAGTAGGGTAAGGGGTGAGTATTTGCACAAGGCAAGGTAGCTGATGTTATCAAAGCCCATCTTATCAAGCTGGCGTTTAACTTCAAGAGGACTTCCTGTAGCAGTCCATAGAATTATGGCATCTCTAGGAACATCTTCTATCTTAAATATCTCTTTCTTTCGAGAACGCTGAACTCGTGTAAAATCATCAATTACACCATCAACTTCAATAAGTTTTTTAACTGATTTTGTAAGTTTATTGATACCAAGAATGAATTTTTTTCTTGAGTTAGAGGTGATGAAAAGTTCTACTAGTTCTTTGTCTTTTTTGTTAATATAATCGCTATTAATAAGTTTCATTTAATTGATATTGTTTAATATTTCTTGAGTGATAATTTCTATTTCTTTTGTTGCATCAATGATTATAAGTTCGATACCAAGGAGTTTTGTAGCTTCTATGATAGCATCTTGAATGTGAAGTAGATACTCAGAACCACGAAGTTCAATACCGTCTAACTCTTTTTGAGAAAGTCTATACTCTAATTCCTCTTTTGTAAGGCGAAGTAGAAATACTTTTTCTGGGTAAATGCCATTAGTTGCAAAGTTATTAAGTGCTACTAAATCACTCTTATCTATTTCACCTTGAATGAGGGCATAAGCTACACCACTTACTGCACTTCTATCTGAGATTATCATCTTAGAGTCTATATTTGGCTCTATTACCTCTTTTATATGCTCTGCTCGATCGGCTAAAAAGAGTAAAAACTCAGCTTTTTTACTCTTAGCACGAGCAGAAAGGACTATTTCTCTTATCTCTTTACCTATTGCAGTCGCACCTGGCTCTTTTGTAATAATTGCATCAGGGTATAACTCTGCTAATGCAGAAATTTGAGTGCTTTTCCCTGCTGTGTCAATACCTTCTATCGCAATGTACATGAAGTCATACTCCCTATAATTCTTTGGACTTCTGTTGGAAGAAGGTGCTCAGTCTTACCGTTAAATTTTAAAAGGTTACGAACAATAGAAGAACTGATGAATGCATGTTTAAGTTTTGGCATAAGATAAACTGTCTCAATTGTATCATCAAGAGAATTATTTAGGTACCCAAGTTGTAGTTCATACTCAAAGTCACTTACTGCACGAAGACCACGAATAAGTATGGTAGCATCATGCTCTTTAGCAAGTTCAACTGTAAGGTTGTCAAATCCAACTACACTTACATTCTTTAAAGGTGCTATCGCTTTTTTTGTCATCTCTATTCGCTCATCAAGTGTAAACATTGGTTTCTTATCTTGCGAAACAGCAACCGCAACTATAACTTCATCAAAAAGTCCTAGTGCTCTCTCTACAACATCAAAGTGACCATTTGTAATAGGATCAAAAGTCCCAGGGTAAAGTGCTATTTTTTTCAAATCTATTCCCATCTCTTATATAAATTATTTTCTATACCAAGTAAATCAAACCACTTGCCTATGATGAAGTTTTCCATCTCATCTAATGTCTGTTGTTCTGAGTAGTAAGCCATCACCGGTGGTGCTATTATAATACCAAGAGCAGCTAGTTTTTGCATGTTTTCTAAGGCTATTGCAGAAAAAGGCATCTCACGAGGAGCGAGGATAAGTTTTTTTTGTTCTTTTATCATAACTGCTGCACATCTTGTTACAAGGTTGTCTGAAATACCACAAGCTATTTTTGCAAGAGTGTTCATAGAGCAGGGCGCTATTATCATCGCATCAACATCAAAAGAGCCAGATGCAATACTTGCACCAATATCCTCATTATTATGAGTTGTAACATTATTCATTTCTTTACTTAAAACGGTTTTTGAATTAGTTGACATTATAAAATGTTTGTCAATCTCTTTTGGCAGAAGTTCTAGAGTTTTTAATCCTAGATTTACTCCACTGGCACCACTTGTTGCAACAACTATTTTCATATTTATCTTATCTCCGCTATATTTCTACCAGTCACAAGGACTTTTATTCTTTTACCACTTTTATTTATTACTACTATTGTTTCACCATATCTACCATTTTGATGAGCTTTAGCCATAAATGAAACTGCCATATTTAAATCGATGATAGAGACATGAACATTTGAACCTCTTTTAATAAGGTTAAGTCCAACAATATCTCTAGAAGTTAATACACTATTAGCTTTAATTTTTGTTTTAGCTTGAAATGATGATTTTTTTAATTCTTGGAGAGGCATAGCTCTGAATTTATTTAGTATTATACTCTTTTTTCTAGTGTTTAGGTTTGAGAGTTCATCGCCTCTTCTGATTTCTTTTTTTGATTTTATAACTTCTATCTCGGCTTGAACTGAGTAGTTAAAGAATATTTTTTTATTATCTAAGGTTTTAAGGAATAAAATCCCTTTTCTATTGAGATGACTCTTTTTCCCAATGTTTACTTTATAGTGATTGGGTAGTTGTTTGAGATACGACCTGGGATGAACTTGGATACTTTTTATTTTAATATTTTGATATTCTTTGTTGTATCTATTTAAAACAGACAACTTGATTTTATCCATATTTATAGGACTTTTTTGGGTGAATTGTACATAGTTGTGTTTAGTAACAAAGTCTTTATACCCGAGTCTTTGAAGTTGTTTTATAAGTGTTTTTGATTTTATACGTTTTGAGTGTCTACTCTCTTCTATGTCATAAAGTTTAAGATCTGTAATTGGGTTATTAACTATATCCGAAAGTAAAACATAGTTGTTTTTTATGAAGTAGTTACTTTGTAGTTGATTGTCTGCGAGCAAGTTAATGGATAACAATAAAAGTAAAATAGCTTTTATTAGATACATTAAATCCTCTTGTTTAATAAGAATTAAGACTCATAAAGTGGTACCAGAAATGGGATTTGAACCCACAAGCCTCGCGGCGGCGGATTTTGAATCCGCTATGTATACCGTTCCATCATTCTGGCACAAGTTGTGTCTTAATCGAATGATAGTCATATCTTACTTAAAAGTAAATAACATTTAGCCGATGTAGTGGTATAATTAAGAAATAATTTTTGGAGGTGCATTATGCGTGTTACTCAAAGTATGTACTATAACAATATTTTTGGATCTAACAACTCAAAGTTAAATAAAGAACTTTTTGATGTAAATAAGCAAATAGCATCTGGGCTGAAAATTCAATATGCTAGTGATGACATAAGAACATTTAGTGAAACTATGCGTCTTGATAATGAGTTGACAACTATGGGTCAAATTAAAAAAAGTACAGAGAGTGGTTATAAAGTTTCAAATCAGACAGATGTAACAATGAATGAGTTTACAGACAGTATGAATAGAATGAGAACACTTCTTGTTCAAGCAGCTAATGGAACAAACGATGATACAGCTCTAGATGCAATAGTTGCAGAACTAAAAGGAATTGATAAAAACTTAAAAAGTCTTTCAAATACTTCAATTAATGGTCAGTATCTTTTTTCTGGGTCAGCCATAAGTACAAGGCCAATCAGTGATGATGGAGTATATCATGGTAATGATGTTGCCGTTAGTGCCTTTCTTGGTTCAAATAATCATCAACAGTACAATATCACAGGTTCACAACTGTTTTTAGGTGAAGAGACAAAAGTAAAAAGAGAAATAACATCGAATGTTGTAAATACTAACTTACTAGACAATACTCTTCTCACACCTGATAGTAAAATCTCTGAACTTATGGGTGATAAAGATTTAATTAAACTAAATCAAAGCCATTTTTATCTCCGTGGAACTAGAAGTGATGGAACATCATTTAAAAATGTTATTCATCTTGATCAAACTGCTAAAATCGATGACTTACTAAAAGGTATTGAGAATAGTTATGCATCTAATACTGTAAATGTCTCATTGACAAATTCTGGACAAATTGTAGTTGCAGATAAGCAGAGTGGTTCTAGTAAACTTGACTTTCATATTGTAGGAGCTGTTGATTATAATTCTGATTACACTAGCGGTTCGGCTGTTCCTACAGATAGAGGGCTAGTTAGTAAGATTGATGATTTAAATGGAGCAAAGACAGATTATGCCACATCAACATCTACAGATTTTTTTGTACAAGATTTTTCTAGATCAGACCTTACTTCAGCTACAGATGTCACATCTGATATCGAAGGATTGATTTATGATAGAGTGGCGTTTGAGAGAAAGGGGTCAGAATTAATATCAAATGTTCCGCAGATCATCAGAGACACACATTATGTCAATAATTCAGGACAGATTTTAGATTCTATAACTACAGACAGAGAAAATGCATTTGCTATAGGATCTACACTTCTTTCTGAGGTAGCTGATACAAAAACACCAAATGTACCTCCTACTAATCCAAAAACATATACTATAGATGGTACTTCGTTTGTGTTGAGTGGAACAGATATAAGTGGAGCAGCTTTTGATGCACAAATAGACTTAGCAGTAGCTCCATCTACAACGGCAACTTTTTCTCTTGATAATGGAACTACTAATTACGATATTTTTAATGTAGATGGGACACAGGTAGAACCTGACAAAATGACATATAG
>Ga0256826_1000151_pt1 | contig 36827 bp, 37 predicted proteins | sample CV79metaG_FD_185975 | JGI IMG/M metagenome (GOLD analysis project Ga0256826, IMG submission 185975) | Hydrothermal vent microbial communities from East Pacific Rise, Pacific Ocean - CV79 | ecosystem: Environmental > Aquatic > Marine > Hydrothermal vents | place: Pacific Ocean: East Pacific Rise...
CACTTGACTCTGACAACTTTGTTGGACGTATTGGTATTACTCGTATCTTTAATGGTAAAGTTAAAAAAGGTGATGAGTATCTTCTTGTTAAAGCTGATGGTTCAAAAACTAAATCAAGAATTTCTAAACTTATTGGGTTTAAAGGTCTTGAGCGTATTGAAATTCAAGAAGCAGAAGCTGGAGATATTGTAGCAATTGCAGGATTTAACGACATTGATGTTGGAGATTCTATTTGTGATAAATCTAACCCAGTAGCGTTAGACCCTATGCACGTGGAAGAGCCTACACTTTCAGTTATTATGTCTGTAAATAACGGACCTTTGGCTGGACAAGAAGGTAAACACGTAACTTCAAATAAAATTGCTGAACGTCTTGAAAAAGAGATGGAGACAAACATCGCTATGCGTATGGAACCTCTTGGAGATGCATCTTTTAAAGTTTCAGGTAGAGGTGAACTTCAAATTGGTATTCTTGCTGAAAACATGAGACGTGAAGGTTTTGAGTTTATGTTGGCTAGACCAGAAGTTGTTACTAAAGAAGAGAACGGTGTTAAAATGGAGCCATTTGAGCATTTGGTTGTTGATGTTCCTGAAGAGTTCCAAGGTGTTGCTATTGAAAAGCTTGGAAAAAGAAAAGCAAATATGACACAACTTACACCTATGCCTGATGGAACTGTACGTTTAGAGTTTGAAATTCCTGCACGTGGTCTTATTGGGTTTAGAAATGAATTCCTTACAGATACTAAAGGTGAAGGTATCATGAATCACTCTTATTTAGAGTACAGAGCATATACAGGAAAAGTTGAGAGTAGAACACCTGGTGCATTAGTTTCTATGGATGATGGTGAAGCAGTTGCATTCTCAATTTTTAACCTTCAAGCTAGAGGAATCATGTTTATTTCTGCACAAGAAAAAGTTTATTCAGGTATGGTTATTGGTGAGTCTGCAAGACCTGGTGACCTTGATGTTAACCCTCTTAAAGGTAAGGCATTAACAAACATGAGAACTTCAGGTACAGATGAAGCAGTTAAACTTGTTAAGCCAAGACAAATTACTTTGGAGTCAGCAATGGAGTGGATTGAAGATGATGAGCTTATTGAGATTACACCTCTTTCTGTAAGAATTCGTAAAAAATCACTTGACCCAGTTGTAAGAAAAAGATTGGCAAGAGATAAAAAGAACTCTAAGTAAGTTCTTTTAATCTTCTAGCTATTTATTTAGCTAGAAGAACAGTTTCTCTCCATGCTGTAAGTGCTAAACTTTCAGGAATTGTAATATCATCCATACTAATTAATTCTCCCTCGTTTATATCTTTTATTAATACAACATTTGAGCATAGACCAATGGGGAGATGATTTTTGAACTCTTTAATTTTTATTGCTTCTCCTCTTACTTCAAAGCTACCTATACCTTTATTTATTTTTAGTCCTTTTTTAAGATCTTTTTTTGCAATTGTCCCTACACTAATGGTAGGTGTTTTACTATTGTTTAATAAAATATCTTCTCCCTTAAAAACTCTTTTAATGGTTTTAATAATTTCTAAATGACAGAGGTGAAAAGTACGTTCAATAACATAAAAAGGTCCAGAACCCATTTTGTAGTATTGTAATTGTTCTTTTTGTTCTGGATCATGTTCTGCAACAATGAAGACTCCAGCTGGTAATTTAGGAGAGAGAAGGTAATCACTAATTGGCTGATTGATTTCTTTTGCATATAGGGCTAAGTTTGAACCCCCTACCTGAATGTTATCTTCTGCTAATCCTATTAGACCAGAATTATTAATGGTAGCTCCTAGTCCATTGGCTACTAATGCTTGTTCCATTTGAACTTTTGTTCCATCGGTAAAAGAGGTGACCATATCAAGACTAATACCTGATTTTTTTGACCAATATTGCATATCTTCAACTGTTGGATTTTGATTTAAAAACCCTTTGATATTTCCATAGACTAAAGGTTTAAAACCCATTTCAATAATTTCTTCTTTTAATTTTGCCAATGAACCAGGTTGGTCACCCTCAGCTTCTGTTACATAACCTTTATCAATAAAATATGAACCAGAAGTGATATGAAACTCAGTATTCATTGTTACTACGGGGATAGAGGCATTTAGAATTTTAGCAATAGAGTCAGTAGCATAAATAGCATCACCAGAGCATTCGACAATAAGATCCGAGTTATTAATTAGCAACTCAATAGAATTGGTGAGTAGTTTTGATTGTGGAAGGTCTGTTCGTTGATTAATATCTGTTCTAGTTAAAATAGCACTCAATTCATAATGACTATGTCTAGCAATAAGATTTATGAGTCCTTTTGCAATAAATCCTGTTCCAATAATACCGATTTTCTTCATATAATGTTCCTGTATGTATGGTTTAAATCACAGTTAGATGGTTCTTGGTATTTAGGTAATGCAAGATTAGAAATTTTTTGTGTGTATTTATTCCAAAATTCAGGGTTATACCTTTCCCATGCATGCACTCCAAAGGGTAATTTATGATGGTTCTTTTTAAAACAAAATTCAGGATGACGTTCAAATGCAAAAGCCAAAGAGTCTTCTACTGAAGCAACTTTAAATTTTTCTGTAAAAAAGGTAGCATAAAATGTCCAAAAATTATCTTCATGACCTTTCAATAAAAATTTAAATATTGGTAAATGATATTTTGAAAGTGGAAGTCGTAATAAGAAATAGATTAGTATAATATTTCTTAAGTAAGAAGTTATTGGTAATTTTAAAAATAGTTCTTGTTTTGAAATGGTATTTTTAGCATTTAGTACTTTAATAAATGTACTTATTTTTCGTAAAGATAAGCCTCCATTCCCAGCAAAATTAAAGCGTATTCCTTTTGAATCTTCTATAATCCATGGTGCTCCAACATAATCAATATCTTTTTTTATCCAATAATCTAAAGAGTTTTGGAAGATAAGAACATCGAGTTGTACAATGAGCATATAGTTAAAATGAGAAAAGCTTTGATAGAATTCACTCGTCATCATTAGCTTATTATAAGTTTTAGAGTTCAGAAAATAGTTGTTATCAAAAAAAACAATCTCATAGTGTAAACTTTCCCAAAGTTGAATAAATTCTTTATCATTAGAAAACTTTTTCGGAGCAATAATTACATGATGATAGTGTTGTAAGTAATGACGTGATGATTTGATGGACAAATATTCATTTTGAGAGATTTCTTTTTGGTATGCAGGCGTTATTACTACAACTTTATTCTCTATCATTCTAAAACCTTTATAAAATATTAAAAATAATGTTAAAAAATATTATTATAATAATTATACACAAATATTGTTGTATTCTTACTTTAATTTAATTTTATAATTAAGTATATTTCAAGTTATTTTATCCAGATTCCATGGGCTGTTTGATTGATGATCTTTTGATATTGAAAGTAGGAGACAATACCAGGAATAGCAGCACAAATAGTGGTTGCCATAATAATTCCTGTGACACCATAATTTAGTGTAGATGAAAATAGGTAAGAAAGAGGAATGTTCAGTATAGCCATAAAACTTCCAATATACATTTGAAGTCTAATGGCACTAATACCATTAACGAAATAGATGAAAATATTTGAAAAGCTATAAACAATGACATAGACTCCCATAGCAATGGAAAGTGAATGAGGAATTGTAATGTTTTCATTAATCCATAGTTTATAAACATTGTCTGAATATATAATAAATAAATTAACAATGATAATCAAGAAAGAGAAGAGTAAAAGTAGTTTATTGACAACTTTTTTAATCCATAAAAAATCTTTTTTGACATATGCTTCAGTAAAGCCACTCCAAAAAGGGGTTAATAGAATTGAAGTTGAAATAATAAAAATACTAAAATATCTAAAAACAATATTATAGTCAGCTACTTCCTCTGTACCAAAAAGAATGGCAATAAGTAGGTTGTCTGTTTGCGCTATAATCAAACCTGCAAGTTGAATAACAAAAAATGAATAGCCTAAACTGGTCATTTTTTTTCCCAATTTAAAATCAATATCTTTGAGTGTAGGTTTAAATTTTTTTAATTTGCTATTAAAGAGAAAAAGAGAAGCAAACATAAAAACTGCTACTGGCGTAAATGAAAGTATTAAAACATATGTTAAGAGTCTATTCTCAACTTCAATATTTAATAAAACTAAGAGAAAAACCAATGAAAATATGGAGCCTGTAAGTGAAAATAGTGAACCAATAGAAGACCATTGCATTGCATTTAAAATGGCATTAATGGGTTTTAAAAAAAGATTTATTGAAAATGTAAAGAATATAATGAGTAGTAGTATTTGAATCTCTTGATTATTTAAAAAATCTATATGAAATAAATCCTTCCAATTTATAAGGTAGATAACTATTTCTATGACTACAAACGAGATAGCTGCAATATTAAACATAATGGCATAAGTGGTGGAGACCATGCTTTTTTGGATTCTTGTCGTATCTTCTTTTGATGCCAATGATTCAGAGAGTTTGTTTCGTAGTCCATTGGTAAGTCCAAAGTCAAAAAGGTTTGTCCAAACTTGTATGCCTGCAAGTAGAATCCATAAGCCATAAGCTTCTTTCCCTAAATAATCAATTGAAAGTGAAACCATTGCAAACATAATAAACATTGATATTGCATTGATGGTAAGTGAAATCATAATGTTTTTTTTAGCGCGAATGGTTCTTGCATGACCTTTGGTAAAAAATGATAATATTTTTTTTTTCATTAAACATCTCTATTAATATTTTTAATTTTAAAAATCCACTCATCTAAAGTCTTCTCAAACCCCATTTTAGAACTCTCATAAAATTTCATATTTTTAGACATATAATTTTGCTCTACCCAACCACCATAATTATGTGGATATAAGTAGTTAACTTTGTCGTGTTTTATGTTGGAAGGAATAGGGTGAATCTCCCCATCTTGAATAGCTTTTAATGCTTGATTAATTGCCATGTAAGCTGAGTTAGACTTCGGAGAAGATGCCAAGTAGATAACCAGCTGTGATAAAGATATTCGAGCTTCAGGGTAACCAATCATCTTTACGATGTTTAGCGTAGAAGAGGCTAGGTTTAAAGCATGAGGGTTGGCATTGCCAATGTCTTCCGAAGCCAAGATACACAAACGTCGTGCAATAAACTCAGCAGGTTCTCCACCATTGACCAGACGAGCTAAGTAGTAGATACTTGCATTAATGTCTGAACCTCTAATAGACTTTATCATGGCAGAGGCTAAGTCATAGTGAGAGTCGGCCTCTGAACTTCCTGCTTGGAGAGCATAAGGACGAATGGACTTTAGTTGTTCAAGTGTAACTTCCGACCCTAAAGCCTTTGCTGACTCTAGTAAGTTGAGCATGGCACGTACATCTCCATTAGAAGAAGATACCAAAAAGGCTTTAGCATCTTCTTCTATGTGAATAACTTCTTTCTCTATAATAAAATCAAGTTGTTTTTCTAAAGCAGCGTTATTCACATGTTTGAGCTCAAAAAGGTGAGAACGTGAACGCATGGCAGAGGTGAGTGAATAGTATGGGTTTTCAGTTGAAGCACCAATAACAAGTGCAGCATTATTTTCCATAAAAGGAAGCAGAACTTCTTGTTGATTTTTGGAGAGTCGATGCACTTCGTCAATGAAAATGAGAGGTTTCTCTAAGGCATTGGTATACTCTTTAAAAATCTTTCGTAAATCATCTATTTTAAGAGTAGTAGCATTGAGTTCAAAAAAAGGTCGTCCTAGTTGTTTGGCTATGACCCTTGCTAAGGTAGTCTTTCCACAACCTGGAGGTCCATAGAGAAAAGAGTGCATTAGTGCATTTTTCTCTATGAGCGTTCGTAGCACAGCACCTTTGCCTAAAAGATGCTCTTGTCCAATAATTGTTTCAAGTGTAGAAGGTCGGTATTTTTGTGCCAGAGACAAGGCTACTTCCTATTTTTCTTGTTGGGGTTGTTTTTGTTAGAGTTCTTTTGGTTAATCTCTTTTTGACGTTTCTTTTCAGCAGAAGCAAATCGTCGTGCTTGGTCTTCTGTTTGATTTTTCTTTTTTTCTTTAAGGCGTTCGGCTCTTACTCTGTCCTCTTCTTCTTTTGTCTCTTGGGCTTCAATTTGACGAATCATCTTTAGGTACTTGTGAATGTCATCATATTCACGACGTGTAAAGAAACGGGTTTTACCTGTGGGGAGGTTGTTGAGTTGAATACCACCAAACTCGACACGTTTAAGGTCAAGTACGTTGGCTTCAAAGTGTCCAAAAAAACGACGTAATTCTCTGTTTTTACCCTCTGCAATGGTAACACGAAGTTTGGTAAAGTTTGCAGAAGTACCACGCACTTCATAGTGTACAAAAGGAGCAAAGTCCATAGAGTAAATTTTAGACTGTTCATGTCCACCTGCACGAGCATCATCTAAAAAGAGTCCTTCTCTCATGGCTTCTTCCATTTCAGGTGAAAAAGGTTTGTCAATTTTAATGTTGTAGGTACGGTCAAGCCCAGAACTCATCATGACCTCTGCAACTTTTGGAGAGTCTGTTAAAAGTAAAATTCCCTCAGAAGCGAAATCCAGTCGTCCAACAGGGATAAAGTGTCTAAATTTTCCAGGAAGCTTGTGGTAAATGGTAGTCCGTCCACGGTCATCTTTTCTTGTAACCAACGTTCCTTTTGGTTTGTTAAATACAACCATGGTAAGTTCGGTTCTCTCTTTAACATGAAGCCCTCTAATTGAAACTTGGTCTTCTTCTTTTACTTCATAGCCAAAATTGTCCATTTTGACTTTGTTAACGGTTACTTCACCATCTTCGATTAATTTATCTGCCTCACGACGTGAGTACTTTGAATTGTGCGAGATATATTTGTTGAGTCTCATTGATTTATCTTTGAATTGAAGTTGTGAGGTTATTCACATTTTATATGACAAATTATAACATAGTTGTGCTAAAGTCGGGTAGTTATTTCTTGATATGTATTGTATTTAGAATAATCTTTTTTATGATAATCCTTAACTAATAAATTACTTATTTTCACTGTTTCAAATTATAGTAGTAAATAATATTTTATATTAAAAAAAAATATTAAAATATTTTATAAAAGAAAAATAACATATTTTTTAAGAAAAATATAAAAAATATGTAAAATATGGTTTATTTATTAAAATAATTTGATAGTATATAATTATATGGTTTATTTATTAAAGGGAAAAGAATGATGAATGAAAAGGGTACAGTTAATAACTTATTTAACTTAAATAAATTAGTATTAGAATCATTTTTTGAAATTAATAGTGCTTCAATAAATTTACAAACGGCAGAAGAATATAATCTATTGAGTCGAGTTTATAAGCATAAGCATATGTATAAAAAGGTGATTGAACTATATGCAAAAGCATTAGAACTTCGTAAAAAATCTTTAGGTCTTATGCATAGAAAAACAGCAGAAAGTTATAAAAATTTAGCAGATGCTTATTATAAAGAGAATGAAAACTCTAAAGCTTTAGAGTTGTATCGAAAAGCTTTAAATATTCGAGAAAATATTTTTGGTATTGGTCATTCTCAAACAGCTGAAATCTATAGTTCTATAGGAAATGTATATTTTAGTGAAGATCAACTTAAAGATGCATCGATTATGTACCAAAAATCTTTACTTATTCAATTAGAGACTGTAGGTGAAATGAATTTAGATACGGCAAAAATGTATCATCAATTAGGATATTTTTATGCATCTAAATTTGAGTTTGAATATGCTCTTCCTTTATTTCAAAAGTCTCTAAAAATTAGAACTAACTTACTAGATGAAAATCATAAAATAGTAACAATTAGTTATACTCATTTAGCTATGTGTTGCTATAACTTATTTCAGTATGAAGAGGCAGAGAAGTATTTATTAAAAGCAATTAAAGGGAAAGCGATTTTCTTAGAGTATGATAACGAAGAATTACTTTTTTTAAGAAAAAACTTGAAAGAAATTCGACAAAATATACCTTTAAAGAGAGTAGATAATTTTTTTAATAAACTAAAAAGGTATTTTACAATTTAAATGTAATAAGTATTGGTATTGTATAAATAATGATATTTTATACAACCCAAACCAATGAAATTGCCTCAACATCAATGTCAGACTTTTTAGGTTTCATTGCTGCGTCAGAAATCTCTACATTGTCTACATCATATTTGTCATTTAGTTCGTCTATCTTCTCTTCTAACTCTTCGGCTAAAAGTTCAATCTCTTCATGAATCTCAGCCAAAGCTTCTTCGGCTCTTCCAATGTCTCCACGTTCTTTTAAAGCACGACTTCCTTTGTTAAAGGCACGACCCAGTTTTGCAGAAGAACTACGACCAAACAAAGCACCAAGAACAGCAATTCCTGTGTCAATCATGGATTTACTTGCATCGGCTTCTTCTTTTTCTACTTTGTCTTGAGCACGTTGAAGACGTTTCATCAGGGTTTTCTCTTTTTTCTCATAGCGCTCTTGGAGTTTGTCAATATCTTTCTCTTTTTTCTCATCTAAAATGTCTTTTAGACGTACTTTAAAGTCACCTAAACTCTCATTTGCTGTGGAGGTAAGTCTTGGAGATGTTGTTTTAAATAAGGGTAGACGCTTGTTTCTGTAAATCCAGTCAACAAGCTCTTTTTTTGCTCTTTTTAGACCTTTATCTTCTGAAATCTCTGAGCTTAATGAGGTAAAGGTAGCATTACTTGGTTTTGCTTTTGAGAAGTTAGGACAGGAATCTAAGTTTTCAGCATCTTCCCAATTAATATCATCTTCTTCATAAAGTTCAAGGTTGAGGCAGAGTTCTTCGTTCTCATCAATATTTTTGCTTTGGTTAAAGTAATGCACTTCTACTTTGGCTTGAAGGGTTGCGCTAAAGTTGTTTTGACCAGTTACGTCTATGGCATAACATTGTTCAATTGACTTGTCTAGGTGTACAAACTCTTGATAGTCGTCATTTTTCTTTGTGTTACTTACAAGTGTTTGTGGTGTTGCAGCTTTTTTACTTGCCATAAGCTTTGAAATTTCAGCAGCTTTAAGAGGTCCTTTTAGGTAAGACATCACCCAGCGTGTTGAGAAAACTCTTATGTCTTCTAAATGAGCAGACTTTAAAAAGAAAGTTCGTTTTTTTAGGTTGGCTAAAAGGTCTTTGATTTCAGATTTTGAGTAAGATGCACCAACTTTCCCACCTAAGCCATCAATAACCCGTTCAATATCTTGGCTTGTTTGTAAACGACCAATAAACCATGTCCCAATGTTTGAAAGCCCTTTGTAGTCAAGGTCAACAGGGTTTTGTGTACTTAACACTACCCCTGTACCAAAAGCACGAGCTTGCTTAAGTAGAAGCATCATTGGTTCTTTGCTTGGTGGATTTTTTGACGGTGGAAAGTACCCATAAATTTCATCCATGTAGAGTAGGGCTTTGAGTGCTGAAGTTCCTGATTGTCTTCGCATCCATGCAATGTATTTGTTCAGTAGAATGGTCACAAAAAACATTCGCTCTTCATCACTTAGATGGGCAATGGACATAATGGCAACTTTTGCTTTTCCATTTTCATCGTAAAGGAGTTTTTGAATGTCTAAGTTTTCACCTTGTAGCCAAGCTGAAAAGGTAGGAGAAGCAATAATGGAGTTGAATTTAGTTGCCAGAGTAAAACGTTTATCTTGAGGGTAAAAGCTCTCCAAAGGAAGAACTCCAATTTTGTCAAATGAAGGTGAAATAATAGCTCCAATAAGTTCTTCAAGGGAAATGTTTTCACTTGCTGTCCATTTGTTTGCTAATATTTGTGCAATGAGTAAGTACTCTTTTGAGCTAACAGGATCAGCTTCTATTTTGATGAGTGAAAGAAGAGAAGAGACGGTACTTTTTAGGTAAGAAGCAAAGGTATCTGCATCGTTTAAAACTTCTTGTGGTGGTGCTTCAAGTGAACCTAAAATATTTATGGAGATACCAGCTGAACTTCCAGGAGTATAGATGGTCTTTTCTACAGCGTGAAGTTTTGCTACACGTGTTTCATCTTGATGGTCACGTTCGATGCCACCCTTCCACATAGTAGCAATTTTTTGAGCATAGTCTGCTACATTTTCATTTTTGTTATGGGCTTCATCTTCTACCCATGGTTCAAAACTTTTTGGGTCAAACTTTGGGTCAGTTAAAAGCAGGTTTCCCATGTCACCTTTTGGGTCAATGAGAATAGAAGGAATGTTGTCAATGGCAGCTTCTTCAATAAGCCCAATACCCAGACCAGTTTTACCTGAACCTGTCATACCAATAATGGCTGCATGGGTTGTAAAGTTTTTGTTTTTTAATAGGGTGAGTGCCTCAGTTACTTCTTGAGTTTTTTTGTCAATGTCTCGACCAAGATAAAAAAGTCCAAGTTTTTCGTAGAGATTTACCATTATACATCCTTTGGAATAATTGGATATATTTTAGCATATTAATATTAGGCTTTATAGGGTTAGAAGTTCATAAAAGATTTAGTTAAGAAGATAAAAGAAATATTTTTAATTTTATGCTGTTTCAGGAGAAGGAGACAACTTATCTTCTTAACTATTTTAAGTCTAGCTAAATTATTTTTAGCTTAAACTTAAAAAATAGTTTTTATATTAAATTACAAATAAGTTTTGTAATTACAAATCCACCTACAACTAGCCAAATAAACATTCCTAATGCTGTATAGACAGGAGCCAGACCTAAGCCTTTAAATTTTGCGAAACGTGTTCCCATACCCAGTGCTGTCATTGCCATGGTTAATAAAAAAGTATCTACTTGGTTGATAGTAGCAACAATATTTTCAGGAATTAAATGGAATGAGTTAAAAGCTGCTACACCAATGAAATAAACAGCAAACCAAGGAATTACCAGTTTAACAGCTGAAGCATCACCACCTTCTTTTTTTGCACTGTAGCTTAAATAAAATCCTAAAACAATTAACATTGGAGCAATCATAATAACCCGTGTCATTTTAACAATAACGGCATTGTTTGCCATCTCTACAGGAGCATTAGGAATTGAAAAAGGAACAGCAACGACTTGTGCTACTTCATGAATGGTTCCACCAACATAAATACCAAATTGACTTGGAGTCATGTGTAAAAAACCTTGTGCAGGTTCAATAATCGCTGTATAAAGTACAGGATATAAAAACATAGAAATGGTTCCAAAAAGAACGACCATAGAGACAGCAATGGCTGTTTTATGCCCTTCTGCTTTAAGAACGGGTTCAGTTGCTAAAACAGCAGCAGCACCACAAACGGATGCTCCAGATGCAGTTAACATAGAAGTGTCTTTTTCCATTCCAAATACTTTAGTTCCTAACCATGTACCCAATACGAATGTGGTTGAAAGCATAATTAATGAAACTAGGAATCCTTCCATTCCAACATCCATAATTTGTTGAAAGGTAATTCTAAATCCATAAACTACAATGGCAAAACGAAGTATTTTTTTACCTGAAAAAGTAATACCTGTCTCCCATTCTGCTGGAAATTTATTGTGTAGTGTATTGGCATAAAAAATACCCATTACGATACCAATAACTAAAGGGGAAAGCCCTAAATCATGAACAGGTCCAAGACCTGCTATATAGGTTGCTGCTGCTGAAAAAATAGCAACAAAGAGTATTCCACTCATTGTTCCAGCACGTTTTTCTGGTGAAAATGCCATGTAATGTCCTTTATATTCAACTTAATTGATTAAATTATTGAAATTATACTCTTTTCTCGATAATATTAAAAATAAATTAGATTGATAGTCGAAATAAAGAAGATTTAGGAGAAAAAATGTCTTTTAAGTATGCAGTTGTTTTAACGGGAGGGATTGCTACAGGTAAAAGTACGGTTGCTAAGATTTTTGAATCTTATGGTTTTACTATTATTGATGCTGATAAAACAGCACATAAAATATTAGAAAAACATCATGAAAAAATAGCAGTACTTTTTGGTGAAAAATATGTACATAATGGAATGGTTGACAGAAAAGCATTGGGTGGCTTAATCTTTGCTAACAAAGATGAAAAATTACGTTTAGAAAATTTATTACACCCCTTAATATTTGAAGAGATTAAAGAACAAACTTTTAAATTAGATAAACTAAAGAGACCCTATTTGGTTGATATTCCTCTTTTTTTTGAGAGTAATCGCTACCCAATAAAAGAGAGTATAGTTGTTTATGTACCTCAAAAAGTTCAATTGGAACGTTTAATGGTACGTGACCAGACTACAGAGACCTTAGCACAACAACGTATTAATGCACAATTGAATATAGAAGAAAAGAAACAAAGGGCAACTTATCTTATTGATAATCAAGGGGATATGAATGAGCTTCAGCAGCACTGTGCTAAAGTAAAAGATAAAATAATTGCTAATCATAAGGGAAAATAATGTTATTACGGTTTTTAATACTCACTTGCGTTGGAAGTATAGGTCTGTTTGGAGAAGCTTTTTTAGTGGCTGATAAAGTTATTGTGAAAAAATCAACACGCATGCTTTACTTGTCTAATGGTGGAGAGATTTATAAAAAATATCATGTAAGTTTAGGTCAAGTCCCCGTTGGCGCAAAAGAGATAGAGGGAGACATGAAAACACCTGAAGGGGTTTATCGTTTAGATTGGAGACAAGAAAGTGCTCAATACTATAAATCATTACATGTTTCGTATCCAAATACTACTGAGCGAAGTCATGCAAAAGAGTTGGGTACAAATGCTGGAGGAATGATAATGATACACGGAACACCACCATCATGGTCATTGTCACCTTATGGTGATTGGATGAATGTATTGGTTGATTGGACACAAGGATGTATTGCGATGAGTAATGACGATATGGAAGAGGTTTGGGAACAGACAACAAATGGAACAATTATTGTTATTGTTCCCTAAGTTGTTTTATTAAAAGATGTAACTACTTTTTAATAGGTGTTACATACATATTGACGTAACGACCATCTCTTTTTGCTGGTTGTTCAAGTACACCAACATCTTCAATCATTGGCCAAACACGGTTAAGTACATCGACTCCCCATTCAGGGTTAGCCATTTCTCTACCACGTAAAAAGACTCTTAGTTTAACATGTTTTCCAGCTTCAAGAAACTCTCTAGCATGTTTAACTTTGTAAGCAATATCACCATCTGCAATTTTACAAGAGAATTTAACTTCTTTTACATCAATTGTTTTTTGGTTCTTTCTTGCTTCTTTTTTCTTCTTTTCAAGCTCATACTTATACTTACCATAGTCCATAATTTTGGCTACAGGTGGTTTAGCATCAGGAGACATTAGAACTAAATCTAAGCCTTTATCATCTGCAATTTGTAATGCTTCATCGCGAGAAATAATTCCGAACTGTTCACCATCATCCCCAAGAACTCGGAGTTCTCGGTCACGAATTTTATCGTTCATTATGGTGTCGTCTGGCTTCTTTCTTCCTCTATTATTTCTGTTGTTTTGTCTACTCAAATTTTACCTTCGTTAAGTTGTTGAGTCAATTTTACCATAAATTCATCAAAAGAAAGATTATATTGCTCTTTTTCTCTTCTATCACGAACTGCTACAGCGTTGTTTTCAACTTCTTCGTCCCCTACAATGACTACATAAGGTACTCTTTGCTTTTCAGCATTTCTTACTCTTTTATTCAGTGACTCATTTTTAGAGGAAACATCAGCATCAATGTCTTTAAACATAAATTCTGCTTGAAGTTTTTTAGCATACTCAACATGTGAGTCTGAAATAGGAATAATAACCACTTGTGTTGGTGCCAAGAAGAATGGAAATTCTCCTGCATAGTGTTCAGTTAAAATACCAATGAAACGCTCAAATGAACCAAGAATTGCACGGTGAATCATAACAGGATTATGTCGTTCGTTGTCTTCACCTACATACTCAGCATCGAAACGTGATGGAAGGTTGAAGTCCACCTGTACCGTTCCACATTGCCATTTACGCCCAAGTGCATCGGTAATTTTAATGTCAATTTTTGGTCCATAAAATGCTCCACCACCTTCGTCAATGGTATAAGGTAGGTCATTTTCAACAAGTGCTTCTTTAATGCCTTCTGTTGCCATCTCCCAAACGTCATCGTCGCCGATTGCTTTTTCTGGTTTGGTTGCCACTTCCATTGAGTATTCAAAGCCAAATACTTTCATGGTTTTGTCAACGAACTCCATAACATTTGCAATTTCAGATTTAATTTGTGCTGGAGTACAGAAAATATGTGCATCATCTTGTGCAAACTCACGTACTCTTAAAAGTCCGTGAAGTACTCCTGACTTTTCATGTCTGTGTACGGTTCCGTACTCGTAGTAACGCAATGGTAAATCACGGTATGATTTTCCAGCTGCTTTAAAAATCTGAATATGACCAATACAGTTCATTGGTTTTAGACCATACTCTTGACCATCCACAGTAGTTAGGTACATGTTTTCACCATAACAAGCATAGTGACCTGATGTGTGCCACATTTGTGAGTTAAGAATTTCTGGACCACGTACAGGCTCATACCCTCTCATACGGTGAGACTTGTGTAAAATTGCTTCTAGTTTGTTTCTAAGTCTTGCACCTTGTGGTAACCAAAATGGAAGACCAGCTCCTGCCTCTTCATTAAACATAAAGAGTTGCATTTCATTACCAATCTTACGGTGGTCACGTTTTTTTGCTTCTTCCAACATGAACAAATGAGCTTTTAACGACTCCTTATCTGCAAAAGCAATACCATAGATACGGGTAAGCATTTCAGCATTTTCATCTCCACCAAGGTAAGCACCTGCAACACGAGTTAGTTTAAAGTTGTGTAAAAATCTAAGTGCTGGAACGTGAGGTCCTTGACAGAGGTCTTCAAAGTCACCTTGTTTGTAAACAGAAATAGTTCCGTCTGGAATTCTAGTAAGTACGGCTTGTTTTAAATCGTCAGCAGCAAATTTTTCTAAAGCTTCTGCCTTAGTCATTTCATACTTCTCAATTTTGTACTTTTTCTTGATGAGTTCTTTCATCTTCTTTTCGATTTTCTTTAAATCTTCTTCACCAATCTTTTCATCTACTCTAAAGTCATAGTAGAAACCTTCGTCAACGTTTGGTCCAACAAAGAACTTAGCATTGGTAAAAAGTTCAGTAATGGCTTGTGCCATTAAGTGTGCAGTAGAGTGTCTTACAATTGCTAAAGATTCAGCAGAGTTGTCATACTCAATAGGTTTCGCATCTGGATTTTCACCTGCACTTTGTGTATCTATAATGTTTCCAAGGTTATCAATGTAACCAATTAAATTTTCGCTCAAAATTTGCCTTTGTTTCTTCTATAATACGTAATAGGAGAGGATTTTAATGCGCGTATTATAGCTTTTTTAATCTTAAGAGGTTTATTTAAAGATTTTTAACAGAAACTGTTAAAAACTATTTAACTTATTCTAAGTATTTATGTTTTATAATGTTTAATATTAACAAATAATATTAAGGATTTAGCATGAGAACAGGAATTTTTGCAATTACAATAAGTATATCAACAGCTATGACACTTAGAAGAGAAAAAAATTTGACTTCTCAAGTTGTAATAATCACCCTTGTAACAGAAATTCTTACTATTATAATCTCAGGACTTATTGAGATAGCATAGTTTTTTGACTGATATTGTGTTAAAATTGCAATAATTTTAACTTAAGGAGTGGTAATGGAACTATTTGGAACAGATGGTGTACGTGGATTAGCTGGAGGAAAACTCAATGCAATTAATGTCATGCGTCTTGCTATTGCAGCAGGTATACACTTAAGAAAAACAAGTAAATATAATAAAATTTTAGTAGGTAAAGATACCCGACGTTCTGGGTATATGATTGAGAATGCATTGGTTTCGGGTTTAACTGCTGTTGGTTTTGACGTTGTTCAAATTGGTCCTATGCCTACGCCTGCTATTGCTTTTATTACTGAAAATATGCGTTGTGATGCTGGAATTATGATTACAGCTTCTCATAATCCTTACTATGATAATGGAATTAAGTTTTTTGGTTCCGAAGGTAATAAATTAAGTAAACCTTGTGAATCAGAGATTGAAGAAATTTTTCATAATATGGAGCAAATTGAAAGTGCTTTTGTAACTCAAAAGGAGATTGGACGTTCTGTTCGTATTGATGATGTAATTGGACGTTACATTGTTCACATTAAAAACTCTTTCCCTAAAAAGTTTTCTCTTTATGGTAAACGTATAGTTGTTGATTGTGCCAATGGTGCAGCTTACATTGTTGCGCCTATGGTTTTACGTGAATTAGGTGCTGATGTTATTGTACTTTCTAATGAACCCGATGGATATAATATTAATACAAACTGTGGAGCGACCCATCCTGAAGCATTAGCAAAAAAAGTAGTTGAAACCCGTGCTGATATTGGAATTGCATTAGATGGTGATGCTGACCGAATTGTTATTGTTGATGAAAAAGGGGAGGTTGTCAATGGAGACAAGCTCATTGGGGCATTAGCAATACATCTTAAAACAGAAAAAAAATTGGCAAATGAAAAAGTTGTTGCGACGGTCATGAGTAATCAAGGTCTTGAAGAGTACTTAAAGTCACATGGTTTAGAGTTGGAACGCTCTGATGTGGGGGACAAACATGTACTAGAAGTAATGAAAAAAGTAGGTTCAAACTTCGGTGGTGAACAGAGTGGACATGTGATTTTTTCTGATTTTGCAAAAACAGGTGATGGTTTGGTTTCAGCACTACAAGCATTTGCTTATATGATTGAGACAAATAAAACAGCAAGTGATGCCTTTGATGTTTTTGAACTGTATCCTCAGGAGCAAGCCAATTTAAAAATTTCTCATAAAATACCAATTGATGAAATTACTGGTGTAGAAGAACTTTTTGCTGAAATTGAAGCAGCAGGTATGCGTTATCTTGTTCGTTATTCTGGAACAGAAAATTTAATGCGTATTTTACTAGAGGGTAAAGACCAGACAGCATTGTTAAAAATGACAGATAAGACAGTAACTTTCTTTAAGAGAGCATTAGCATAATGCGTAATCTTCTTATTTTTTTCTTGGTTGCTATTGGTACTTTTGTTGTTGACCAAAATATTAAAATTTGGGCGATGGAGAGTGTTAATGGCATTGAGTATATGACGATTGTCAAAGGTTCTTGTATTGATTTAATATTGCAATATAATCATGGTGTTGCGTTTAATATGTTAGAAATCTTAGGGGATAATTTAAAATGGGTACAACTTACTTTGATTGTAGGTATTATTGCTTATGTATTTTATGAAGGTTATATTAAACAATATGCTTTTGCAATTGGACTCATTGTCGGTGGTGCATTAGGAAATCTTTATGATAGATTTATTCATGAAGGGGTGGTTGACTATGTTGCTTGGCATTGTGGATTTAATTTTGCTGTCTTTAACTATGCTGATGTTATGATAGATTTAGGAGTTGCCATTATTTTGTTAATGACATTTTTGGAGTATCGTAAAGAGAAGAAGAGTTTGTAAGCTCTTCTTATAATATAATCTCTGCTTCACCGTAGAGTTTTTCCATCTTATCTCTTAGTTTTTGCATTACTTTTTGTTGTTTTACTTTTTGCTCAATTCCTGGTTTTGCTTCTTTATATGAAAGTTTTCCAGCAGATTTTTTGTCTAAAAGATAGACCACATTGTATCCATGTTTTGTTTTTACAGGAGCATTTAATAATCTTTTTTTCTTATATTTATATGCTTTATCAAAAAGATTTTTTGGCATTTTATCTCTATTGAACCATCCCATATATCCATTTTGATTGTGTGCATGTGCTTCTTGAATAAAATCTTTATCTAAGTTTTTAGATTTTCTTAATTTGTTTAAAATACTTTTTGCTGTTGCTTTGTCAGGTACAATAATATTAGCTATTTCTATAGAGTTAGCATATTTAAATGCATCTGGATTGTTATTGTAAATTTCACGTATCTCTTGATCTTTTACTTTTGCTTTCTTAAACTCTTTTTGTTGGTAAAGAGAAACAGCAATGGAACCTTTTATACTTCGTAACTGTTCAGAGTTTAATTTCTTTCCATACTGCTGTTCTATAAGGTTTTTTTGTTGTGTAAAGGCCTGTTTAAATTCAGCACTTTTAACTTCTGCGCTTTTGAGTAGGTCAGCATAGATGACCTCTTCTTTTATGAGTTGTTCAACCAAGTTATTTTTTTGTTCTTGGGTTAATTTTTCGTAGTCAGTAGAGAGTAAACTGTCTGTAATTTTATGTCCATTTACTGTTGCCAATGTTTTTCCCAATAACAGAGACGAAGTAAGGGCTAAAAGCGCCATGAGTGTAATAATTTTTTTCATCGGTATTTCCTTAATAATTTAAACTTTTATTTTAGCATAATAATTGTAGTGAAATTGTGTTGACTATGGTTAGTCAAGGGTTTCAGCCACAAAGGTTTTAGTGACTTCTCCACCAAATTTATAGATATCTTCTTCTAGGCTTACATAGAGTTCATCACCAGATTTAGGGAAGACTTTAACATTTTTATCTACCAAGTCTTCACCATGAGCCCGAATAAAGCTAGCAACCATACCCGTACCACAGGCTAAGGTCTCATCTTCAACACCTCGCTCATAAGTACGTACACGAAGGGTATTTTCTTCTGAAACTTTACAAATGTTAACATTTGCATTGTATTTATCTCTTAGACGTTTTGCTTGTTCTAAATTAAATTCATCAATGTTTTCTCTCATAGCAATGAGATGAGGCACACCAGTGTCTACAAACCACCAAAGTTCTCCCTCTTCTTCTATTTCTTGACTAAGGATAATGGGTTTGGTCATGTCTGAGACTACGTAGTTGCCATTAACCATAGCGCGAATGACTCCTGCACCTGTTAAAAACTCTGCTTCACCATCTGCTGAGATGCCTTTTCCCATGGCAAAGTGAGCTACAGCACGAGAAGCATTACCACACATGGTTGCTCTACTTCCATCGGCATTATAAAAGTCCCATTCAAAGTCATACTCTTCATGAGGCATAACAACTACAAGTCCATCAGCACCTACACCATTTTGTCTATGGCAAAGTTTTTTAGCCAATTTTGAACGGTCTTTTTTCTTCTTTCGTATAATAATGACAAAGTCATTTCCATTAGCAGAATATTTTGTTACAGTCATATTATGTTCCCCATAAAGTTTCTTGGGGAAATTATATCAAATTTTCTGTCAGTGAGAGATTAGATATTTTACTAGGAGTAAGAGAAGAGGTTTTAGTTCTTGTTTTAACAAAAGAGGTAAAAAGAATGAGACCTGTTAATATGAGTAGTCCATTGCCCAAGTAGTCATGTGCAAGTGAGAAGTTATTTTGTTCTTGTAGTACAAATTGTGTAACAAACCAAATACGAAAAATATTCATAGCAGAGATGAATATGTAGCCCATAAGAGCCCATTTTACTTTATGTATAAGTGTTGAAGGAAAAGCAACAATAGATGCAAGAAAGAAAAGATAAGGGATTATACCATTACATGCTTTTTCGATGACCAAAGCGTAGTGTGTATTAATGAGAATTTTATGTTCATTCATCATATTTTCTGGTAGTGTTAAAGAAGTAAGAAATGCTGTTAAATTGGTTTGCATACTATTTATAAGTGAACTAAATGGAGACAAATTCCAATAGAATAGTCCAAATAGAAGGGCGATGCCTATCCAATATGTCAAGAGAAACTTTTTCATTTTTTAAATAAACCTTAAATATATATATTAATTATTTTTTATAATTTTTATTTTATCATAAAATTGTGTAGAAATAACTTTAATTTTAAAATATATTATATTTAGTTGATTATTGTCTTTTTTAAGGTGTACGATTTATTGGATTTTGAGGAGTTATATTTGTTCCATTTAGCTCTTTTGCAGGAGCTTCAGGAATATTTTGCGTCATAAACATTTGAGGCTCTTGACCTTTAATTTGGATCATGGCTAAAATTTTATCTTTTTTCTTACTTTTATAGATTTTAAAGAGTTCAATATTTTTTGCAATGACATCAATCTCAACACGTTGTTCATTTTTTAAAGGAATATCATATTGCCCACCTTCTATACGTAAGAGCGTATTCTCTTCCTTATAAACCAACCATACAACCTTAGCTTGACCTTGACCATAAAGAGAGTGTGTTGTACTCGCCATTGTAAGTCTATGAAACTTCTCTTCACTGTTAATGCTAATATTATGGTCAGAGTGGAGTAAATCCATATAGAGTGTTTTACTACCTTTAAGCGTCTTGGTAGATTTTTGTAAATATTGAAATAGGTGCAGGTTTGAATCACGTAAAATGTCGGCACTTTTATAGAGGGCCATAAGTACTAAAGAGAGTAGAGTAATGGAGATTAGTACTTCTAAAAGTGTAAAGGCTCTACTGTTTCGTCTCATTTAGTCTTCCATTATTCCAATACGAATTGCTTCTTCATAAGAAGTTTCACCAGCAATCAGCATGTCTTTTAATTTATCGGCAATGGTTCTCATGCCAAGTTTTTTCATTTCAATTCTAATTTGATGGTCATTAAGTCCATCTTTCATCATCTCTTTAACTTGGTCATTCATGACAAAAAGTTCACCAACAGCTTGACGACCTTTATACCCAGTAAAATCACATTCGGTACAACCCTCTGCTTTAAAGTAAGCTCCCTCAGGTAAAGAGAGTTCATTTAAAACTGTTGGAGCAAGTGGTGTTAATGACTTACACTCTGTACAGAGTTTACGTGTTAAACGCTGTGCTAAGACTCCAAGGAGAGTAGAGGTTAGTAAAAAGTCTTCAATTCCCATGTCCATAAGTCTAGAGATGGCTGAAGTAGCATCATTGGTATGTAGGGTAGAGAGCATAAGGTGACCAGTAAGTGCAGAACGTAAAGCAATATCTGCTGTTTCTGCATCCCGAATCTCTCCCACCATAATAATATCAGGATCCTGTCTTAAAATAGAACGAAGTCCTGCTGCAAAAGTTAAACCAACTTTGGTATTTACTTGAATTTGGTTGACATTTTCAGCATTGTACTCTACAGGGTCTTCAACAGTAATAATGTTTTTGTCAGGTGTTGCGATGTGTTGTAGACATGCATGGAGTGTTGTTGATTTACCCGAACCTGTAGGACCCGTAACGAGTATCATCCCATGAGGGTGTGTTAAAAGTCTATTTAAATTTGTGGTAATGTCATCCGAAAATCCAAGTGTTTTAAGCGTAGGGATACTCTCTGAAGTCATAAGCAATCTCATTACTACACGTTCACCATGATAGGTTGGTAAAACAGAAACCCTAATGTCTAAGGTATTTCCTGAAATACTTACTTGTGTACGTCCATCTTGAGGAACCCTTTTCTCTGAAATATCAAGGTTTGAGATAACTTTAATACGAGAGATAACAAGTCCTGTAATATTTTTGTCAATGTCCAAGTGTTTTTTTAATGCACCATTGACTCTTAGACGAACTTCACCTTTTTTCTCTAAAGTTTCAATGTGAATATCGGAAGCCCCTTTTTTGATGGCTTGGAAAAAGAGTGAGTTTACAAGTTTTACAACAGGTGCTGACTCTTCATTTGAGAGTAAATCTTGTGAATTACGAATAAAGTCAAGCAGGTCAGATTCAACTTCAATGATGTCATCGGAAGTAGTATCTACATGCTCAAAGTCAGAGCCTGTTTGGATTTCTCTAAACTTATGACCAAGACGTTCAAAACTTCCTTCGTCAAGCTCTACAATAGGGTAGTCAATGTCCAGTTTAGAAAGATGGTTGAGCGCTGTAGCCAATGTCTCTTTTTGTACAACGGCACAAGGTTTACTCTGGACATTAGCAAAGAGTAGGTGTTGTTTCATTGCCAATTTATTGTCAATTTCATCACTCCAATGTGGTTCTAAGTCAACATTCTCCAATAATGGTAATTGAATCATCTTAGAATCTCTCTTCACTTAGAGGGTAAGTAGCTTTAACAAAAGCATCAGGAACATAAGAACGGTATTGGTTTAAATGTGCTTTTGCACTGCCAATATTGGCTTCTGTCAATGCTAAAGCTTTGTAGGAGTTTCCTACCTTAACAACTCTCACTTGTTGTTGTAGAGAAGAGGGAAGGTTTCCTACTACACGGTTTACTCTATTAATACTTTTTGAAGAAGCAATTTGAATAGAGTAGGCTTTCTTTGTACTTGGGGCAGCGTAACTTTTGGCTGTTGCAATGGCTGGTTGTACATCGGTAAAGGTAGTTGCTTCACTGTACTCAATGCCAGTATTAAGATTTTGTAGGTCAACAGCACTTTGTTCGTTAAATGAATCCATAATTGATTCACTACGTACGTAACCACTCTCTTGTGAGTAACTAGCAGTATCAATTGCTTCTGTAATGACTGGAGTAACTGGTTTAGTATAAGGTGCAACAGAGTTGGTAGTTGGAGCAGTTGTTGCTGGAACAAATGTAGATGCAACAGCACTTTTTCTTGGCTCTATAACGGGTACATAACTTGTCATAGCTTCAACATCTTCATCAATATTACTTTCTTGACTAGAAGGTGTTGAAAAAGTTTTATGTTCGCTACTGCTTGACTCTCCTGTTCTCTCTTCTAGTTGCTCAATAAGAATTTTGTTGTACTGTTGTTGTACTGCTTCTAACTCTGCTAAACGTACACGCAGTGTGGTTAAGTCTGAACTCTTTTTTATGATGTATGGAGTAATGTAAATCACAACATTGACCTTACTTTGAGATTCACCTTTTGATGTAAAGAGTCTACCAATGATTGGAATGTCACCTAAAATTGGTACTTTGGTTACTGAATTACCATCAGCACTTTTAATGAGTCCACCTAAGATAATGGTCTCTGCATGGTTAATAATAGCATTCGTTTTAACCGATCTTTTTGTTGTTGTTGGTCTGTCAGCAGAAGTACCAGAACCTGGTAAAATATCTTCAATGGTCGTCTCAATCTCTAAAGAGACTTTGTTGTTAGCAGAAAGTCTTGGTTTAACCTTTAGGGTAATACCAATGTCTTCACGGGAATAGTTGTTAAGTACATTGGATGAACCCTGAGTACTCTGTTGAGACTGTGTCAAAATAGACTGTGTCCGACCAACATATATGGTTGACTCTTTATTGTTGGTAGACAAAATCGAAGGTCTAGATAAAATTTGTGCAGCACCATTTTGTTTTAAAAGGTCAAGTTGCGCACCAAGGGCAAAAACCTCAGAAACTTTTCCAAATTCAAAAGCTCTAGCATTAGAGGTAAATGCATTTCCATTATTGTCAAATTGTGTAGTTTGATTATTTAAAAATCCAAGAAGCTCACTTGAAAGTGCAAGTGCAGGAGCACCAGCATTGGCTGCTAAAGAAAAAAGACCATTTGATGTAATTGAACCACCATTAAGACCATATTTAATACCAATGTTTTCAGCCAAGTTTGTGTTGACCTCAACAATTTTAGCTTGAATGTACACTTGAGATTTTTCAACATCAAGCAGTTTAACTGTCTCAAAAATATTTTGATACTGTTCAGCATTAGCCAAGACAATCAGAGCATTTCTTTCGACATCAGAAGCAATGACAGCTTTTGGTACAGGCTTTCCACCTTTTCCAGTAGGACCTGCAACACCCCCTGCTGTACCTGTCATTTGAGGAACAATTTTACTTAAAATCTTTTCCATTTCTTCAACATTTGAGTTTGAAAGAGGAATAACATGCATCTTTTGGATGTCACCTTCCCCTTCTGTATCGAGTTGTTGAATGTAGTTTTGTAAACGATTCACATTAGAGGATTTTCCTACTAAAATAATGGCATTACCACTTACATCTTGAAGTACATCAACTTTTTCAGAAATAATATCTTGAGGGAAAAGTGCTTTTGCCATGTTTTGAACATTTGGAAAAACATCTTTTACACGTGCATGTTGAAGATGAACAATTTTACTTTTTTTAGCTTGTTTATTTTCAATTTTATCGATGAGCGTCTTAATAGAACGAAGGGTACTTGGATAAGCTGTAATTGCTAGAAGGTTATTTTTTTTGAAAGAAACAACTTTTGCACTTTTATGAAGCAGTGGTTTGATTTTTGTACGAATAACAGCAGCATTGACATTGGAAAGTTGAAAAACAACTGTTTTCATGGTGTGCCCACCTGTATTAATGTTGTTTGTGACAGGAAGACCTTCTCCAGCAGCAGTTGCAGATTTAACAACTTGGTAGTATGAACCTTTGTTTACTAAGGTCATTTTTTTTGTTTCTAAAATGGCATTAAGTAGAGGAATCAGTTCATCTTTTTCAACACCTTCTTTATTGGCTACAAAGTTAATTTTACCTTTTACTTCACTGTCAATTAAGATATTTTTACCTGTAATCTTACCAACCATTTTAATAAAATCACTAACACTTAAGTTTGTAAATTTGATGTTTACTTTTTCAGCATGTGCTTCCACACTTAATGCAAAAATTAATCCCAATACTATCTTACTGAATTTCATATTCTAAATCCTCGCTTTTTCCATTTCTTTCAACGGTTAATGTTAAATTATCTATATTATTTATTTCTTTAAAAAAGTTTATTGCTGTGCTTAAAGAGTTAAGCTCTTCGGCATTAATTGCCTTTAAAATGTCACCTCTTTTTAGACCTAATTTTTCAAAATCACTGCCTTTTCTGACAAAGTTTACGTTAAATCCATTAAGTTTACCATTGCTCTTATGTTGTGCTAGACCTATATCTTTCCAAATTTTATCTAAATCTTTGGTATAGGAAGTTAACAATGTTCGAGAGATAACTTTTGTACCACCTTGGTCAACAATGGCATTGGTTTTTGAAGCAGTTTTATTTGCATAATGTTGTTTTGCTGCTATTCTGGAACCAACTTGTTTATCTTCTTTTGTATTCATTAAAGTTAGTTTGAACTCTTCTTCATTTTTCTTAAAAAAAGCATGGATTGAATCAGCACCAATAAGCTTAAATCCATCTACTTTTTCACCTTTTTCAAGAATGCTTGTTTTACGACCTTTTTCAACAGTTACAACCAACTTCTTTTTTGAATTGTAGAGTCCTAACAGTTTGTACCCACTCATTGAGCTTACTTCTGTTTTTGTTGCTTGAATGGTTTTAACGGGAGCAATGACATTTGACTCATTTGTAAGTCGAACACGATAGTAGAGCTTTTTTGCTTTGTTTGCCTCTTGAAACTCTTCTCCACTACTGGGTAAAAAAAGAAAAGATAGAATAATCCATATCAGTTTTACCATGACAATAATAGATAAAATAAATATGAGTGTTGAGAGGTGTTTACTATTAATAAGCTGTTTCATAGTACCATCCTTTCGTTGCATCTTTTTTCAAAAACTTTTTAATACTTTGTATCTCTTTTGGTGTAGGGAAAAGAATTTCAACTTTTCGTTCAATCAGAGAAATTTCTCCGTCTAACGAACCTACAGAACCGTCACCTTCAAGTTTAATTTTTAGAGGGCTAAGTACTGAGTAGGTAGCTGTCAGGTTATCAACACTTTTTGGTGCTATGTTTTCTAGTGACTTATCTATTGTAACGTTACTTATGGAAAGTTTGTTGTAGAAGAAGAAAAAATTAAATTTTAATTCCTCTACCTTTGCTATTTTTGCACCACTGAGGTAGACATCAGCATTGTTTATTTTTAAACCAAACCAAGTATCTGTGAACTTTTCATTTGAAATAATAATATTTTTCTCTTTTAGTGACTGCTCTAGAAGGTAATAAAGTTCCTGTTTAGGGGCAAAAAGCCATAAGAGAATTAATGTTAGAAAAAAACCACCAACAATTCGTTTTACCATTTGCATGTGAACTCCATTGTGTATTGATTTTTAGCGCTTTGTTTGGTATTTAAATGAATAATTTGAACAGGCATATTAATAAGCTTATTGTTTAGTTTATTAAGTTCATTGGCTGTTAAGCTGGCATAACTTGCAATAAGTTTTTTGGACTTTTTGTTAAAGGATTTAACTTTTGATGCAGGAACAAGGCTTTTTAAGACTTTGATTTTTTTTGACATGCCTTTTCCATCCCATTGTTTCTTGAGATTTACTACTGTTTTAACTTCATTAATTTGTTGTTGTATCTGTAGTTGATTCTCCTTAACATAGGTAGTAGCCGAGAGTTTATAGATAAATGCAAAAAGTGCGAAAAGAATAGCTAGTAAAAGAATAATTTCGTTTTTATAACGTTGAAGGGTCATTATATTCATAGTTGTTTCTCTACTTTCACATTCAGTCCATCGTTTATGCTTTTAAATTTTTTTGTTTTGGCATGACTGCTTACTTGTTTTAAAATGCTACTGTTAGTTGTTTTAATGGTTGCTGTTATTTTATTTTTATCAATATTGAGGTTAAGTAATTGACTTTTTGATGAGAGTAGTTTAGAAATCTCTTTTATTGATTGACGTTTAGCATGTTCTTCTTTGTCTATTTTTTTATATTTTTCTAAAACACTTTGTCTTACTGCAGAGTTTGTATAGCTGGTGTTTTCGTTAAAAAGTTCAGTTAGTACAGCATCTTCTTTTTCAATAGAAGACTTAATACGACTGCCCTCACTAATAAAAATAGCACCTAAAATAAAAAATAGAGAACTTAAGATAATGGTCTCTTTTAGTGAAATAAAAGAGTTTAGAGATGCACCCATGGTAATACCAGAATTTAATTTAATATTGGAGAAGTTCAACTCTTGAAATTCTGTATCGCTGTTTAATAGACGGTTGGGTATCATTGTCACTGTCCCATCAATACTTTGTAAACTATTTTTTTCAGACAGTTGAATGGGCTTTTCTAATTCATCTACCAGTTGTTGTGCAAAATATATTTTAGAGACACGATGTTTCTCTATGCCTTTGCTTGCTAAAAATTGGTCTATCTCTTCAATGTTATATGCAAAAAAACACCACTCCCCATCACATTTATTTACATGATATTGATGCTCCATATTTGGGTCAAGATAGTCATCAAATAATGATGCAGCAATTTGTTTTGCTTGGTACGAAAACTTTACATCCAAATTTTCGCGAATAAAAGTGTAAAATTGGGGGGTCAGTATAATCTCAACTGAGTTTTCTAATGACATTTGTTCCATATCTTTATGGATAAATAGTTTATTATTGCTCTTGTCCGTTAAACTCAAAGTTGTTACTCCTTCCTTCTATGTAGTCAAAATTAAATCCGTAATGCCTCTCTTTGTAGGCATAGATTTGTTCACAATGCATGGCATTGAGGGCCTTATTGGAATATATTTTCTTCATATTATTAGGTTGAGCAATTGAGTTATCTCTTAAAAAAGAACTCAATGTACTTTGACCTGCAATCCAATCTTCTTGTACTATCTCAATGGGTACATCAAATGCTGCTGAGATAAATTCTGCAGAGAGATAGTTCCCATCTATTTTTGTACTATTATTTACTTTTATAAAAGTAAAATATTTATCCCATGGGACTTTTATTGCTTTTGTATCATCGTAAAGAAGAGCATAATTCATTATAATTTTTTCAAATTGTCTTTTTGAAACAATACCTTTTTGAGGTTTAACTCTTGGGGTATACTCTTCACTTTGTGAATATCTTCCTGTAACTTCTTGAATTAAAAGTTCTTCTAAACTGTTTGGTTCTTCAATTTCATAAAGTTCCATTATATTTTGTAAAACATCTTTAGCCAATCTTGTTTTTTCTGGAACTTGATTTGTCAAGCTTTCATCTAGCCATGATATGGGTGCTCCAATCATTAATGGTTGACAAGAAATTGTCAATGAAAATCCACTTTTTGTTTCAGTTAATGGAAGAGGACTAAGATATAATTGTTCTAATTTATCACTGTTGTCACTTTTAGCTGGAAAGAACTGTTTTAGTTTTGCCATTGTATTGTTGTAAAGCAGATCTCCTTGTATAATTGATGACGTTGTTCCTGCATCTTTTTGCACTTTTTCTAAATAGGTGAAGGAGACAGCTATTATGGACATAATAGAGGCAATTACCATCAACGTTATAAAAAGTGCGATACCCTGTTTTCTTTTATCCATAATAAAGCTCAATTCAAGTAAAATCGTCACTATTATAACTAACTTTAACTAAGGATTTTAAATATGACTAAAGAAATTGAGCTAAAAGCCAAAAATAATAGTATCTTAAGTATTAATGAAGCTTTTATTTTAACTAACAAAATTAAGCATACACAAGAGAAAACAGAGAAAAAAGCTTTCTCACTGTTAGAGTTACTTGTTGTTATTTTAATTTTAGGAATTTTGGCAGCTGCAGTTGTTCCAAAGGTTGTTGGTGCTGGTGATAAGGCAAAAGTTGACTTAGTTTGTGTCAATATGAAAGGCGCTGCCAATGCATTAAAAATGTTTAAACTAGACAATGGAATGTATCCAGAAACTGAAGAAGGATTTGCTGCACTACAAGCTAATCCTGATTCAGATAAATATCCTAATTACGCTTCTTCAGCATATTTGGAAAAATTACCAAAAGATTCTTGGCAAAATAAAATGATTTATATTAAAACAGGAAAAGCTTTTGATATTATCTCTTATGGTGCTGATAGAAGAGAGGGTGGAGTAGATGAGTATTCTGATATTAAATACTCTGGTTGTAAATAATTTTTGAGCATCACATCATTATGAATTCTCAGATGTTTGATTCGTCTAAACGACATAGAGGATTTTCACTTCTAGAACTCATAGTTGTTGTTCTTATTGTGTCTCTTATTGGCTTTTTAGTTTTTTCTGAAGCGATTACTCAACAAAAAAAAGCAGAAGTGTTAGATCCTACGACACTTCCTTCTACTCTACGAAAATCTTTCCAAGGTCAAGGTGACATTGAATTTTTTTGTATTAAAAAATGTCAAGAATGTTTTATTGTTCAAGGTGGAAATATTACTCCTTATGATGGTGGAATAGAATTTGGAAATGAAGTAGAGGTGTATAAACTAGATGATGACAATCATTTTGTACATCTTGATGAATTGGGACGTTTAAAAGATAAGAAGATATGTCTGCGCTACCATCTTTATTCTAATGGAAGTACAACACAGATGGTTATTAAAAATAAAAGTGGTATTTACTATTTACCCAGCTATTTTGGTAAAGCAAAAAAAGTTGAAGATATGGAAGAGGCTAAAGAGCTTTGGATAAAAGAACAATATGATTTACGAGACAGTGGCTCTTTTTATTAATAAGGAAGAAGAATGAGAAAACAATTTAAAAATGCTTTTACTTTGATTGAAGTTATCATGTCTGTTATTATTGTAGGTATTGTTGTTATGGGTGCAATGCAACTACAAGAACAAAACTCTGATATGGCAACTTATTTACTAAAACGAGGTAATGCTGAGCTAGATAATGCTCTTTTTTTAACTAAAAAAGTACAACGTTATACTAACGATAAAAAAAATGCTTATGATTTACTAGTAGATGAATTTTCCATTAAAGACTTTGAGAGTCGAGATATTTTGAAAAAAGTTGAAAAGAAAATTAATGTTACCGAAGCACTTCCCGTACCTGTAGGTGGAGGAGAAGATGAAGCTCCTCGCTTTACATTTTATACCAATGAAATTTTACTGAATGGTGATTATCCAGCTAGGTACTATAGTTTTAAATAGAGACAGAGTGCAAATAATACATCTCTGTCTTAGCGTTTTTTTAGTTTTGACAAGGGTTAATAACTGATTCTTGATTTGGATAAAGGTAAACCTCCACACGTCGGTTTAATGCCATGTTTGTATCTGATGTATTTTGAGCAATTGGTTTAGAGAATGAACATCCTTTAGAGTAGATAGGGTTTTGGATACCACTAGCCTTAATGGTATTACCTACAGAAGATGCTCTGGCTTCTGATAATGCTTGGTTATGTTGAAAACTACCTCTACTATCTGTATGTCCAACGGTTTGAATAATTGTATTAGGGTACTTTTGGAGTACAGGTGTAAGTTGTGAAATTTTTGATTGAGCCGAAGCAGTTGGTGTTGATGCGTTGGTTGCGAACATCATATCATCACGGAACATAATTTTTACATACTTATCAGTATTTGAAACAATTAAATCATTATTAACATTTTGTTCAGCTGTTGGACTATTGTCTACGTTTGTATTAAGTACTTGTGCAACTTCTGCAGCTTGTTGGTCTAGGCTGTATCCAATAGCAGCACCAACAGCAGCACCAAGTGCACCACCAATAACAACACGTTTTCCTCCATGATTTGCAGTAGTTCCACCTACAACTGCACCTAAAAGACCACCAATAATAGCACCAGTTTGTGTTCTGTTTGGTGTTCCATCAGCGTTATTTACTGTTGGCATACCTCCACCATTACATCCAGCCAGTAAAGCAATGGTCATAGTTGATGCTAAAATAGGTTTTAAGATTTTTTTATTCATTAGTTAATCCTTATTTATGTTTAATGGAATAGTATAACATAATTTTGTAAAGTAACTGTGGAAGAGAAACAAGGCGTGAAGCCTTGTTTTAAATGGAAGGTGCTAAGATTTACTACCAGGTTTAATTGCGATAGAGCCTTCTTTACACATTGGACATTCGTCTGGTGAAAACATTTCAAAAGTAAAGTCATCAAGCGCAAAGAAGGGTACTTTAGAAGAGAGTTTACACTCTGCTTTAGCTTCAATGGTAGAACCATCTCTTTTACAAAAACCTCGGTTTGCTAATGAGGCAAATGCAACAACATTTGCTCCAAGCTCTTCAATGGCTTGGGCTGCTTTCATTGCTGAGCCACCTGTTGTAATGATGTCTTCACAAATAAGAATATTTTCTCCTTGTGTAACTTCAAAACCACGACGTAGTTCCATCCCACCTTCTTTTTTTTCAACAAAGATAGATCGAACACCTAAAGATCGGGCCAGTTCATAACCAGCTAAAACACCACCTAATGCTGGTGCACAAACGGTATCTATTTTTAGTCCACTTTTTTGAATCATTTCTGCTAAAGCAGTACAGATAAGTTCTGCACGTTTTGGGTCTTCTAAAACTTTTGCACTTTGCAAATAGCGTTTAGAATGGTTCCCACTTGCTAAAAGAAAATGACCATCTAAAAGTGCTTCTGCATCCAAGTATTCTTGTTCTATGTTCATCGATTATACTTTTAGAATATCAGCTTCTTTTGCTGTAAGTGTTGCTTCAATATCAGCTACATTTTTGTCTGTAATCTTTTGAATCTCATCTTGACCTCTTTTAGAGTCATCTTCAGAAATATCTTTTGATTTTTCAAGTTTTTTTACTTTATCATTACCATCTTTACGAATATTTCTAATGGCAATTTTTGCTTTTTCAGCCATGCTTTTTGCTTGTTTCACAATCTCTTGACGTTGTTCAGAAGTCATTGCTGGAAAGAAAAGTTTAATAAAGTCACCATCATTATTTGGATTAACACCAATATTTGCTTCTTGAATGGCTTTTTCAATTGTGCTCAATAAGTTCTTTTCCCATGGTGTAATAGAAATTGTAGTTGCATCCGTTACAATAACAGATCCTACTTGGTTTAATGCTGTTGGTGTACCATAATAATCAACTTTAATATTGTCTACAATGTTTGTGCTAACTTTTCCTGTTCTAAGTGTTGAAAAGTCTCTTTTTAAAGCATCAATACTTTTTGTCATTTGTTCTTGAGTGTGGTCATAAATTTCATTTAACATGGTTCATAGTCCTTCTTAGTTCTGTAGCTATTTTGCTAGTAATAGTGAAATTTTACCCTTTTTTTGCTTGTAAAAGCGTAAGGGAGTGGAAGAGGTAAATTATCATTGAGGAGTAACTCCTCAAAATGATTATTTTGTAGATGTATTACTGTCTGTTGTTGGAACAGAAGTAGCTGTGTTAATAGTATCGGTTACTGAATGTGCTTTTTCTTGGTTATACAAGTACCCCATAGCTAATGTATTAAGTACAAATAAAAGAGCAAGTGTAAATGTTGCTTTAGATAAAAAACCAGCTGGTCCTTTTGCTCCAAACATTGATTCATTACTTCCACTGTATGCTCCAAGACCAATGCTTGAACTTTTTTGTAATAAAATGGCAATAACTATGGCTATAGTTAAAAGAATCTGTACAACTAATAGTGTTGAAATCATTTTTTCCTCTCTGAATGTTGAAGTTGTTTTCTAAAATAAACTTCAAATTGGGTATAATTTCGGCGATTATACCCTAAATTAATTGAAACTGAGATAAATGAAAATAGTTGAAGCCTTCTCGAAATTCGCATATGAATATAATAAATACAATATTATTCAAAAAGAAGTTGCAAAAAAGTTAACTTCTTTTTTAAAAAAAGATAATTATGAGAAAATTTTAGATTTAGGTTCAGGTGATGGTGAGATATATAAGCATTTACAGAATAAAAATATAAAGATTAAAGAGTTTTTGGCTTTTGATTTTTCTGAAGAGATGTTATCTCTTCATCCAACAAATAGTTGTATTAAGAAAGTCTGTTTAGATTTTAATGAAAAGACTTGTTTTTCAAACTTTAGTGAAAAAGAGTTTGATGTAGTCATCTCTTCTTCTGCTTTACAGTGGAGTGAAGATTTGAAATCTATTTTTATGAAAATTTCAAAGCTCTCCTCAGAATATTACTTTTCTTTTTTTACTTCAAATACTTTTAAGACGCTACATGAAACAGCAAATATTACTTCTCCAATATATTCGAAAGAGAAAATTATTGATGCTCTAGATAAAACATTTATTTATGAGTCTGAAATTATACAGTATAGACTAGAGTTTGACTCTGTACATGATATGCTTCGTTACATTAAGAAGTCTGGTGTCAGTGGAGGAGTAGAGCAGCTAAGCTATAGTCAAATGAAAGCATTAATGGTCAATTATCCTTTAGATTATTTGGAGTTTGAAGTGCTCTTTGTAAAGGTAATTAGATGTTTGGATAATTAGTCATATACTTAGGAGGTATTCTCTCCTAAATATATAGTTTAGTCGTCGCCCATAATTCCCAATAGTTGAAGAATTGCAGTAAACATGTTAAAGAAGTCTAAAAAGAGTGATACCGCAGCATCTACAGGTGAATCATATGCACCATTTGCAATGTTTTGTGTATCGTAAATGGTAAATAGTGAAAAAATCAATAAAATACCAGCTGTTATTACAACATGCATAATTGGACTATGTAAGATGAAATAGTTCACTAACGAAGCGACGAAAACAACTATCATAGTAATAAAGAGTGGCTTGCCCCAGCTAGAAAAATCACTTTTTGAATTAATAGCAAAAAGACTTAATGCTCCAAAAAGAACGGATGTCATTAGAAAAGCATTACCAATTAACGCGCCATTACCTTGACCAATAACCATTGCAAGTAGTGGAACCAACATAACTCCTAACGCAAATGTAAAGACAAACAATGCAGAAAGATGTAGAGTAGGGTTTTTTCTTGTCGCATTAAAGCCGAAGAAAACCATAAGCATTACAAAACCGAAAATAAACCATTTAAATTGAGAGATTGTTTCAACATATGGCATTGTCAAGTATGCACCAAGAGCAGCAGAAATCATACTTGCTCCAAGTAGTTGGTAAGTTTTTTTCATAAAAGTAACTGAGCTGGCTACTGCATCTGTTGCATAACCTGTGTCAATAGTATTGTTATTATAATCTCTATCATAAAGAGCCATAAATATCCTTTTGTAAATCTTTAAAAGATTTAATAAATTATTATATCAATGTAAAAAATTGATATTTTCAAAGCTAGTATATTGAGTTGAAGTTTAAAAGAAGTTGAATGAAAGGTTTAAATAAGTTTTATTTTATGCGTTTCAGAAGAGATTAATCTCTTCTGAAAGGTATTAGGTTTGAATTAGAGATTAAAGACCTAAAGAACGCATAGTTGCAACAGAAAGACCAGCTACAGGAAGACCTTTAGCTTTTTGGTAAGCACGAGTTGCTGATCTGGAAGCAGAACCCCAAATACCATCAATTGGTCCGTGGTAGTAACCAGCATTTTTAAGAGCAGTTTGAACTCTTTGAATTGTTGGAACACCCATGTTAGATTTACAAACGATTTGAACCCATTTAGCATAACCATCAGCAACCATTCTCTTCTTAGTTACAGTTTTATAGGTAGCAGGAATAGCCATTCTTCTTTCGCTAGCAGGAGCAACAAGTTTTTTAACTTTAACAGTTGTGTACTTAGCAGGTGTAGCTACAATTTTAGTTCTAGGAGGAGTATTTACAACTCTTTTAGAAACTTTATTGTATTTAGCAGCTGTAGCAGTTAAACAAACTTTGTTTCCAGTTGGTTTAGCAGAAGCAGAAAGTCTTGATCCAGCACCAGCTGCAGCAGTATTTCCAGCACCATTAGCAGTAGCTGAACCAGCACCGTTAGCAGCAGCATAACCTGTAGAGATTGCATTTGCACAGTTAGAAGGGCTATTTGTCCAACCATATTGACCATTAGCAACTTTTTGAGTTTTAGTTACAGTTTTGTAAGTAGCAGGAACAGGAATACTTCTACTTGAAGCAGGAGAAGCTAGCTCTTGTACAGATACAGTTTTGTAAACAGGTGGAGTAGTAACTTTTCTTGTAGCTACTGGTTTAGCAACAACTTTTTTAGTTACAGTTTTGTAAACAGCTGGAATTTCAACTAAACATACAACTTCTGATTGATTACAACCTCTGTCACCACATTTTGTTTTTTTCCACTCAGTTCTTGCAGGAGAAACTAATACTCTCTCTTGAACATTTTTGTATTGAGCTGGAGAAGTAACTAGTTTTTCAGTACCTTCAGATACAAGAATTCTTTTAGTTATAGTTTTATATTTAGCAGGAATAGCAATAACTCTTGCACTTGCTTCTGATGCTAAAACTTTTTCAGTAATTTTTTGGTATTTTGCAGGAGCATAACACTCATAAAAACAAGTACCTGGTTTAGCAGCATTTGTTGGCATACCAGCAGATTGAGCAGCATTCATAAGCGTACTAGATGCTTCTGGAGCATTTGTTCTTAAGTTTGTTCTCCAAGTTTTTGTTGCAGGAAGAGCTAATACTCTTTCATATACAGTTTTGTAAGTAGCAGGAACAGTTACAGTTCTTTGAGTTCCATCAGAAACTTTAATTTTTTCTGTACCCCAACCGTATTTTGCAGGAATTACTTGTACTTTTTCACTTGCTTCAGATGCTAATACTCTTTCTGTAGATGTAGCATATTTAGCTGGAAAAAATGCTTTTGTAAAACATTGTCCTGGTTTCGCTGGTGGTAAATCATCACCATCAATCGCTGCAGCATTTGCAGTTGTTATCACTGCCATCGCAACTAGTGATAGTTTAAGTGTGTCTTTTATTGTCATTATATTCTCCTATGTATGTATATGCAAAAAATTAACGCATTAGTTATTATAAGTGAGTTTACCTCAGGCACAGCTTAAAATAAAAAAAAATAGAAATAATTACAATAAAGGGATAGTATAAGAAATTTACAAACCAAAAGAGAAGGATTCTCTTTTGATTATTTAATTAAAGACCTAAAGATCTCATTGTAGCTACAGATAGACCTGCAACTGGAAGACTTTTAGCTTTTTGGTAAGCACGTGTAGCAGATTTGGATTCAGATCCCCAAATACCATCAATTGGCCCTTTGTAGTAACCAGCATCCTTAAGAGCAGTTTGAACTCTTTGAATTGTTGGAACGCCCATATTTGATTTACAAACGATTTGAACCCATTTAGCATAACCATCAGCAACCATTCTCTTTTTAGTTACAGTTTTATACGTAGCAGGAATAGTAGATTTTTTATATTGTGCTGGTGTAACCAATACTTTTGTTGTTATGGTTTTATATTGTGCTGGTGTTTTAATAACTTTTGAACTGGCTTGCTTGTCTACAACTCTTTTAGTAACAGTTTTGTATTTTGCAGGAATGTTCACTGTTTTAGTTGTAGCAGGTGTTACAAGTTGTTGAATTTGAATACTTTTGTAAACAGCTGGTGTAGTTACTTTTTTAGCATTAACTGGTTTAGCAACAACTTTTTTAGTTACCGTTTTATATATAGCTGGAATTTCAACTAAACATACAACTTCTGATTGGTTACAACCTCTATCTTCACATTTTGTTTTTTTCCATTCTGTTCTTGCTGGAGAAACCAATACTCTCTCTTGAACATTTTTATATTGAGCAGGAATCTTAACAAGCTTTTCAGTTCCTTCAGATACTAGAACTCTTTTCGATACAGTTTTGTATGTTGCTGGAATGGGGATAAGTTTAGTACTTGCTTCTTGCGCTAAGACTTTTTCACTTACTGTTTTATATGTAGCTGGAATAGTAATAACTTTTTCGGTACCATCACTAACTTTAATCTTTTCAGTTTTTGTTCCATACTTAGCAGGGATTAATTGCATTTTTTCACTTGCTTCAGATGCAAGTACTCTTTCTGTAGATGTAGCATATTTAGCTGGAAAGAATGCTTTTGTAAAACATTGTCCTGGTTTTGCTGGTGGTAAGTCATCTCCATCAATTGTTGCAGCTTGTGCGGTTGTTATCATTGCAATTGCAATGAGTGATAATTTGAGTGTTTCTCTAACTGTCATTTTCTTCTCCTTTTTTAGACGTCTTTTTTAACGTTCAATTAATTATAAATAAGATTACCTCTAGCTTCCCTTAAACAAAAAGCAATGTTTAAAATTTCTTTACATAATCTTTTAATTTATTTATGTTAAAAAAAAATTAAAATATTAAAAAATAATAATACACATTATATTGTTACTGTATGGTAGTACAGTGAAGTTCTTTCAAGAAAAATACTATAATATAGTAAGTGAATGATTTAAATGTGCAAAAAGATAAAAAAAAAGAGAAACTTTACAAAAACCCTTGACATCGATATATGATTTGTCTATAATACGCGTCCAAGAACATTGGGAGCCACTTAAAGTTAAGAGGCAGAGCAATCAGCGATGATTGAGAAGATGTTT
>Ga0256826_1000152_pt1 | contig 36820 bp, 40 predicted proteins | sample CV79metaG_FD_185975 | JGI IMG/M metagenome (GOLD analysis project Ga0256826, IMG submission 185975) | Hydrothermal vent microbial communities from East Pacific Rise, Pacific Ocean - CV79 | ecosystem: Environmental > Aquatic > Marine > Hydrothermal vents | place: Pacific Ocean: East Pacific Rise...
TCTTTAATCTTTGCCATTGATATTTCCTTGTTTAATACTTATATAAAACTAGTTATTAAGTAGTTTATATATCTCTTTAGATAAATCTTTTATCTCTTCTTGTGCAGAGCCATTTTTGTTATACTCTTTGACAGTCAGCCCATCACCATAACTATTTTTATAATCAGCCCTTGTATGTATTACACTATCTAAGAGATTAAAGTATGTACTTTTCTCTTTTATATAATCACGAAGATCTTTTAGTTTCTTTTTTGATCTACTGTCTACATTATTGATAAGTACATTTGTTTGTATATTCATACCTAATGTTTCACTAGCTTCTTTGAGAATCTTTCTAAATTTTTGTAATCCAAAAATTTCTATTTGAGAGATACCAACAGGAGTAATAATTAGATCTGCTTTTATGAGTGCAGCTCTATTAACATCACTATCATATCCACCACTATCTACAATAAGTAAATTATCTTTATTAGATGCATAGAATTTCATAAAACTGTTAAAATCCACATCTTTTTCTCTAACACATTTTATAGTTGATAGCTTTTCACTTTGACGAAGTTGGTTAAATAATACACTAGAGTTTTGAGAGTCTAAATCTAATATACAGATATCTGTATATCTTTTTTTAATTTGATATGCGAAGTTAATAGCTACAGTACTTTTACCAACTCCACCTTTTTGATGTCCAAATAAAACTATCATAAAACTCCTTTAATATAAGTATTATACTTGTAAAATACTTAAACTATTGCTTTTGTGAAAAACTTATTAAAATCATATTAATTACTTGCTAGACATAATAAGTCCATAATCCTAAATATACTTGCATCCAATAAAAAGGATTCAAATGTATAATAAAATAATATTAGTTGGAAATCTAACACGAGACATAGAACTTAAGTATTCACAATCTGGAATGGCAATAGCAAAAACAGCGATAGCTACTAGCAGAAAATTTAAGTCTAATAGTGGTGAACAAAAAGAAGAAGTATGTTTTGTAGATATTACATTTTTTGGTAGAAGTGCTGAAGTTGCTAACCAATATCTTCGTAAAGGTTCTAAGATACTTGTAGAGGGTAAACTAATCTTTGAACAGTGGACTGATCAAAATGGTCAGAAACGATCTAAACATGGTGTTACTGTTGATATCATGCAGATGCTAGGAAATAAAAGTGATAATGATGCAAGTAGTTCAACTGTAGAAGAACCAAGAAATACTGCTCAAACATATAAACCTCGAAATGATCAGTATTCTAAACCTACACCACCAGAAAATATTCCTTCTATTGATTTAGATGATGAAATACCATTTTAACGAGTAGCAACTATATATATGTAAAAAGTACTTATAGACAATATCTGTCCATATTAAAATATATAATTCTCCAAAATAACAAAGGAAACTACTTATGAGTATAAATAAAACATTTAAAAGAGTAAAACGATATGGAAAAACATTTAATCTATTAACACTTCCAAATACAAATTTCTTCAAGTTTGAGATTATAAATATGTATGGTTCAAATATTGAGAGAGTTATAGACAAAAAAACAGGTAAAAACTTGTATGGTATTTCTCACTTTATTGAACATCTTGCTTTTAAGTCTCCTAAAGACTATACAACTGAAAAGTTTATAGCCATTGGTAGAAATGAGGGTGTATTTAATGCATCTACTGGGTATGACAGAATAAATTATTGGTTTAAAACTACATCAGCAAACACTTCACTTGCTATTCGCTTTGTTTGTAATGCAGCATTTAATGATTTAAGTAAAGTATCGGGAAAGGAGTTTGAGACAGAAAAGGATGTAGTCTCAAATGAAGCTAAACGAGCATCGGATAATAGTCAAATGATGTTTTACAGAAATTCTATAGCTAAAATGGTTGGCTATGAAAACGAAGATAATACAATAGGCATACCTGCAACAATTCAAATTTTTACTCTTGAAGATGTAATTGCTGTGAAAAATATCTTTTTAAATAATAATCAAAATATTTATAATATTACTTATGATAACACTGTTATAAGTGAAGATGAACTGTTAGAACAAGTAGAGAAAGAAGTACAGAGGTTCACTATCCCGAAGAAAGGTACTTATGAAATACCATATAATGACTATAAAGAGTGTTTAAAAAATCCTACGATTGGAGATTTTTCTTTAAAAAGTGAGGCTAAACAATCTATGACTCATATAGTACTTGATAGTGTAGATAATACTTTTGTGTATGGTGCTGCTTTGTATTACTTATCTACTTTAGCTGAAAAAACATCATTAACTGACATCATTAGACATAAGAATGGACTAACTTATGGTGTACAGTTTAATTTATACAATATCTCTTATAAACCTTATATCTCATTTATCTGTGATGTAACACAGGGCAAAGAGAGTCAACTACTTGAACTATTTAAAGAGTCAATCAATCTATCATCTGATGCTTTTAGTAGAGAAAAGTATGATAACTATATGAAGACTATGAAACTAAAGAGAGTGCTAAATCATCTAAATCTTGAAGCATACGATGTTTGGTTCTATTATGACTATATGCAGAGTAAAGACTTAGATGGTGCACGAGAAATATTAGCTGATAATATTGATGATGCTTATGAGTATGTTGAGAATAATATAATAACTTTTGAGGCGATGAAAGAAGCTATACAAAGTATTAAAAAACTTGTGAATACAAATAAATTATCAAAAGTTTTATCATAGTTAAATAATTAATAGACACTATATGTCTATAATATAGATTATAATTTTTGAAAATATAAGGAGTATTCAATGAATACAGTTTATGTAACAGAGTCAACATATAAATCATTATCATCAGCAGACACTTACAGAAAAGTTCAAGGTATTTACCATAAGACAGAAGATTGTACTTTACTCTATCAAAATCTTGTAGAATTTGATAAAACTAATTTAAAGCTATCAACAGAACAAAGAATACTCTTTTATAGACTGATAGAAGAGATCAGAATAAAAACTACTAAAGAAGATATTGAGATGTTTAAAGGAATAGTGGCAACTATTTTTCCAGATATTAAAATTAAAGTCACAATAAATACTGGTGTAGTTCCTGCTGACTTAATATTAATAAAAAATGCAGGTGGAGTCCCATGTAAGGGTTGTACGGACAATAATATTCAATTTTAATATGAAAACTAAATTACTCAAACTACAACAATGGGCTGAAAAACATAATATATCTGGACTTGAAACGGATAATATAAATGAATTATTCCAATTAAAATCATTGACATTAGAATACAAAAAAGGAGAATATCTGTCTACTGAGTATATACCGGTAGAAATCAAATATCTTCAAAATCTAGACACCCTAAGTATACATTTGGATGATTTAAAAGAGTTACCAAATGAAATTGGAAAACTTAAAAAGCTAACTGCCCTAACCATATCCTCAGCTTCAATTTACAAGTTACCTACTGAAATATATAATCTTACAATACTGCAAAAACTTACAATAGATCGATGTCACAATCTAATAACTTTACCAATTTCTGAAAAAACATTGAGTTCTTTAAAAGAGCTTTCATTGAATTACTTAGATGACATAGTGAACTTAGAATGTTTTATAAATCAATGTCCTTATTTAGAAATTCTTAAATTACAGCATATTCAAATTGAAAAATTACCGAAGTCGATATATGAATTAAAAGTGTTAAAGGTACTGATATTACCAAGTACAAAAACAGTTAGCCTTTCTCCACAAATAGCTAATCTAATTAATCTAGAGTTTTTAGAGTGCCGCATAAATGAGATCTCTGAAGAAATTTGTCAACTTCCAAAACTCAGATTTTTTAATTACGGGAAAGGTGAACTAGAATATATCTCACCATCAATCTGTAATATCATTTCTTTAGGGTATATCAATATTAATGGTAAAGATCATTTTGAAACTGTAGATACTCTTTACAATCTAGAGTTACTGAAACAAGGTTTTCAAATTCTAGATAGTTATGATGAGTATATTCAAGAAGCTAACTTTATGAAGGTGATCACACATCAATATAAAAGAGAGTCCAGTATAACCTACATACCAAATTCTGACTTCTTTAAACTAATAAAAGATGAAAATGATTGTATAAAACGAATACTCAACATCACTTTAGATGATAATCATACTTTTGAGTTAACAGAAGAAGAGATAGAGTTTAAATTGTATCTGCAAAATAAATTATAAGATCTACATAAAAACAAAATAAATTAATTTTCGACATTATATGGCTATGAAAGACTTTATTATTCTCTTATTCAAATAAAGGATAAAAATGAGAATAAAAACAACAGGATTAGTATCACTACTAAGTATGGGATTATTATTGAGCGGATGTGGGGAATCATCATCTTCGAGTGAATCAAAAGAGAAAATTCTTACTCCAACAGACATAACTGTTGAGAGAGGTTCAGTGTATGATGCAACAGTAACAGATGCATCCGGAACTATAGCTATTCAAAAGAGAGGAGAGAATATTTATAGCTTTTCAGATACACCAAAGTATCCTATCCATGTTACAGGTGGTTGGATAGATGTAGATGGAGATGGAAAAAAGACAGTTAAGGATATCACACTTGACTACCCTATGTATTCATATACTAATATAGTGACACCATTGACTACTTATTTAGCATATAGTGATACAGCTCTTCGGGATACTAAACTTTTAGAGTTAGAAAATAGATTTGGAATTGAAGGGGTTGACCTATCTAGTCTTCCATCTACTTCTTCTCAAAATGCTATGCTACTCCAAAATGCTTTGTATGGAGAACTTATCAAAGCAGATAACAATAAAACAGCAGTTTCCCTCAATGATATAGAGAGTCTTTTTACAAGCTTACAAACAATAGCTACTCAATCATCAGGAAACACACAAGCAGAGTTACAAGTTCTCATTGAAACGGAAGTTGTTGACGACTTGGTGCTTCAAAATAAGCTTGAGCATATATCGCTAGCAGAATCAGATATGAGTAGTTCTGAAAAAGATCAGTACATACTGAGCAAAAAAGATTTTACATTGACGACACTACCAAGCTTTAATGCTATTAGAAATGCTAACCTTGCAACAGAATACTTCTCAAATGAGATTACTTTTTCGGGCATAGATGTGCCGTTAAAAATCTCTTTGTCAAACTCTCTATTTACACTTGTCAAAAATGACACCTCATTAACGACAAGGAGTACAACAGTAGTAAATGGAGATAGAGTTAAACTCTCTCTCTCAACTAGTGGAGTGTTTGATGAAATGAGTAGTGTTTCATTCTCTATAAATAATGAGTTTAGTGATGAACTTCCAGAAGGTTTAACTTACAGTAATGCAGAGTCAACTTGTCGCTCAGTAGGACTAGTGCTGCCAACCGCTACTGAACTTACAGAGTATGTAAGAAATAATAGTGAGAAACTCTCTCAAACGAACTACTGGGTGAGTGATAGTTACAATAGTTACAACTATAAGTATCGTTATAATATAGCAACACAACAGAAGAGATTAGTAAGTAAAAATGATCTATATAGTGTTGTATGTGCAAAGATATATGAGCCTACTCTATTTTCAGTACAAATAAAGAGTGACCCGAACCAAGCACCAGTAGCTAATGCAGGAAGTGATGCAAAAGTTTATTATACAGATAGTGTGACACTAGATGCTTCACAAAGCAGTGATGATGTATCTATAGCTAGTTATGAGTGGAGAGAGGGATCGTTAGTACTTTCAAACAGCATGAGTTTCTCAAAAAATGACTTTAGTATTGGTAGACATACTCTTACACTTACTGTTACAGATGATGAAGGGAAAAGTTCTGTAGATACGATACTAGTTACTCTATATAATTCATTTGTAGATATATTACCTATGGATGAAGTTGGAAGTATGAAAAGTGTATCTTCATATAGCAATGGTGGGCTAAGTACTATTACTCTTGGTGTAGGAAGTCAACTCTATTTTAAAATTACAAATGATTTAAATAGAAACTTTACTGTGAGTAAGTTTTCTATAGTTAGTACATATAATGGAAGTGATACTCAAAGGGTTAGTAGTACTGATAGTACACTACTTAGTAATGGAACATTGACTCCAAGCGAATCTATAAGTCTTGGCTATACACTAAGTAGCTCACAAGTTGCAAACTACTGGGTAGGGACTTATGAGTTAACAGACACACTAACAGGTGAAACTTTTACAAACAGTTTTACTTGGAGTGGGATTGTTTGGTAATAAAGGATAAAATCATAGACACTATATGACCATATACTTGGTTATAATGGTGTATATAAAATATAAGGATAGATGATGGCAACTTCTCCACAAGCTAGAGTATTAGAACTATTAAAAAGATTTAACGATGGACAGCAAGTATGTATTAAGATGCTTCAAAATGATACTATGTGGTTTGGTAAGAGTGAAAAAACTATACGTAGAGATCTTGATGTAATAAAAGAGTACTTCCCAGATAGTTTTGAGCTTATACGTGGAGGTAAAGGTGAGAAGGGTTGCTACAAAGCCATTACAAAGGATGTCTTTAGTAACTTTATGGATAAAGATACTATCGCACTAATGGTTCAAACCTTTAACATTGCTCAGAGAAGTAATGTACTAGAAAGTTTAGATATAAATGATGCGGATAAAAGAATTATCGAAGCTAAAGTTAAAAAGTCTAAAGATTGTTATGAGTTCATCACTAAGCCCTATGAGACAAAGAAAAATGACATACATCTTCTTAAAGAAATAGAAAGGGCAATACATGGTAGAAGATATACTACTGTAATGTATAAACAAGGGAGTGATACAGTTACATATGAAGTAAAGCCTTATAAGATAGTCTTTATGAACGAAAACTTTTATCTTGCATGTGAAAATACAAATGAAGAGTACCCTTTTACAATCTTTAGAATCATTAATATAGAAGATATCAAATTAAGTGCAAAAACATTTCATCTAAATCCTGATATAGAAGATTTTATAAAATACCTTCAAACACCATTTCCTAAGTATATACCAAGCTTTAGAAAACATCTTATAGAAGTCATAGTGGAAGTAATCCCTGAAAAAGCTAGATTTTTCAGAGCTAAAAAGCACTTGGCATCTCAAAAAGAGATAGAGACTAAAGAGGATGGAACTCTTGTTTTATCGTTTACTGTGACACAAGCGATGGAGATGGATGACCTAGTGAAGAAGTGGATACCTCATATGAGAGTTATTTCACCTTTGTCTTTAAAAGAAAAGATTAAGAGTGATTTAAAACAATACTTAGCACTATAAAGGTAAAATAAATTATGCAATGGAAGAAACATAAAATAACTTTGAAAAATGGAGAAAGTGTAGATGCACAAGCTCCTGTGATAATATCTGCTAGTCGTGCAACTGACATACCAACATTTTATAGTGACTGGTTTATATCACGATGGGAAGAAGGATATCTTAAGTGGACAAACCCTTTTAATGGTAAACCACTCTATGTATCGTTTGAAAATACTAGGTTAGTTGTGTTTTGGACAAAAAACCCTCGTCCAATGTTTAAATATCTAGATTACTTAGATGAAAATATACCAAACTATTATTTTCAATTTTCACTTAACGACTATGACAAAGAGCAGTATGAGGCTAAAGTACCTAGTGTTGAGAGTAGAATAAAAGCATTTGTAGAACTCTCAAATAGACTTGGTAAAAAAAGAGTTGTTTGGAGATATGACCCTCTTATACTAACTGATAATATTGATGTGAATGAACTTCTAAGACGAGTGAAAAACATTGGTGATCAACTTAAAGACTATACTGAAAAACTTGTATTTAGTTATGCAGATATAGCTACTTATAAAAAAGTACAAAACAATCTTAACAGAGAAGATGTTCCTTATGTTGAGTTTACTACTGAAACAATGGATGCATTTGCAAAGGGTATAGCAGAAATAAATAAAGCATGGGGTTTAGAAATTGGTACATGCAGTGAAAAAATAGACTTAGAGAAGTATGGAATAGTGCACAATAAATGTATAGATGATGACTTAATGCTAGACCTTTTTAGTGAAGATAAAGAGCTAATGGACTTTTTAGGTGTAGAGATAGAAGAGCCTAGTCTTTTTGAAACTGAGAGAAAGATTACTAAAAAAAGAAACCTTAAAGATAAAGGTCAAAGAGAGGACTGTGGTTGTGTCATGGCAAAAGATATAGGGCAATATAATACTTGTCCTCATGAGTGTAACTATTGCTATGCAAATACATCTAAAGAAATGGCTAAAAAGAACTATAAGTTGTATTTGGAAAATCCAAGTAGTGAAACAATTAGAGGAGAGTAGTGAATAGATTTATGAGAATGATATGTGAAAAACTGAGAATATAATTAGTAATTTAAAAAATAGTCAGGAAATATAAATAATGCTAGAAAATCAAAAGAAAGAGCAATCTATAATAGAATATATAAAGAAAAAATGTGCTGAAGATATTATATTATCTAAAGAAAATTTAATAAAAGTATCAATTTATATAAATCAACTTAACAGCTATATAGATGGTGAGTTGACACTTAGTAGTAATAAAATATATAATATGTTGAGATGGCTATACATGAAGTTTACAATAAGCTTAGCATATGATTTAGATGAGAATATAGTAGTGTTAAGAAGAGCAAGAAAATATGACAAGAAAAATTCTGAAGTCAATTATTTTACAGATATACAAGATTTAATATGCATTCCTGATATATTAAAAGATAAAGTTGAACTTGGTAGAATGAATCAAGAAAAAGAGCCTATGTATTATGGCATTATTTCACATTCTAAATTCAATCAATTTCATGTAGCTTTATCTGAGGTGGATGCTATGGAATATGATATTATAAATACTTTGGACTCTATGCTAGATAGCTCAATTAGATCTTGTCATATAGGAGCTTTCGACATGTTTATAAGAGGTGAAAAGCTCCCCTCGTATATTCATCCTTTCAATAAAAAGGTATATAAAACTTTTCAAGATGAATGTAAAGAAAAAAATTCTGCATTATTAGAATCATATATTCTTTGCAATGCATTTTTTGCTGATATATTTCGCAGAAAGAATGAAGGAAACCTATACAAAGTAACATCTACATTAGCTTCAATAGTTTTAAAAGATGCTAATTTTGATTCTATAATATATGAATCTGTACAAGTAAAAGGTGCACCTGTAATAGTAATAAAGCCTAGTGTAGTTTATTCTAAAATGAGACATGAGACAACGATGGCATGTCAAGTAAAAGAAAATTTAGGTTATGGACTCTATACTTTGAAGGTATTAGCAGAAGGTGAAATCATAAATAATAGATGTATTGAGTGGGAAAATATAAAATGAGCTCAACTATGAGAAATGATACTATTTCAGATAGAGGACATATAATGAAAAAAGAGCTAACAAGGGTAAGTGAAAATAGCAAAATGATTTTAGAAAAATCAAGAAGTTTATTAAATATTACTCAAAAAGTTCTTACAAAAAAATATGCTTCTAAATTAGGAGAGAGTCCTAAATTTACACCATATGTTTTAGAAGGACATACCAGAGATATTAACTCAGTTGTAATTAGTAAAAATGTAAAATATATAGTCTCAGGAAGTAAGGATTCAACTATAAAAATTTGGGATATGCAAAGTGGTGAGTGTTTAAATACTTTGGAAGGGCATAAATTTGATGTTACTTCAGTATCAATAAGTTCTGATAGTAGATATATTGTTTCAGGAAGCCGTGACAATACTATGAAAATCTGGGATATGCAAAGTGCTGAGTGTTTAAAGACTATAGAAGGAAATACACATGATATTTATAACATTAATTCTATAGTAATTAGTTCAAATGGTAAATATATTGTCTCAGGAAGTTGGGACTCAACTATAAAAATCTGGGATATGCAAAGTGCTGAGTGTTTAAAGACATTAGATGATGATACCTATGTTACTTCGTTAGCAATAAGCGAAAATAGTAGATATATAGTCTCTGGAAGTTTTGACCATACAATAAAGATTTGGGATATCCAAAGTGGCGAGTGTTTAAGGACTTTAGAGGGGCCTAGAAATGGTGTTAGTTCAGTAGCAATAAGCCTAGATAGTAAATATATAGTTTATGGAAGTCGCTATAGAACTATAGAAGTTGTGGATCTACAAAATGGTGAGTGTTTAAAGACTTTTGAAGGGCATACACATGCTATTCATTCAGTAGCAATAAGTCCAGATGGTAAATATATAGTCTCTGGAGGTGATGACTCAACTATAAAAATCTGGGATATGAAAACTGGTGAGTGTTTAAATACTTTAAAGGGGCATAACCTTGAGGTTAATTCAGTCGTAATAAGCTCTGATAGTAAATATATTGTCTCAGGAAGTACGGACACAACTATAAAAATATGGGATATGCAAAGTAGTGAATGTGTAAAGACTTTAGGGAGGTATTCAAATAGGTTTAGCTCAGTAGTAACAAGTCCAGACAGTAAATATATAATTTCTGCAGGTTGGGACTCCACTATAAATATTTGGGATATGCACAGTACTGTATGTTTAAAAACTTTAGAGGGGCACAGAGATAGAGTTAGTGCACTAGCAATAAGTGCAGATAGTAGATATGTAGTCTCTGGAAGTTTTGATAAAACTGTAATTATTTGGGATATACAGAATGAGGAATGTTTAAATATTTTAGAAGGGCATATACATAGCATTCAATCAGTAGTGATAAGTCAAGATGGCACATACATAGTCTCTGTAAGTGATTTTTCAGATATAAAAATTTGGGATATGCAAAGTGCTGAGTGTTTAAAGACTTTAGATGGACATGAATTGGATATTAGTTCAGTAGCCATAAGTCCAGATTGTAAATATTTAGTCTTTGGAGGTAAAGATATATGGGGTGGAATGTATTCAACTATACAAATATATGATATAGAAAGTGATCAGTATTTAAACACATTAGAGGGACATGAATTGACTGTTAGTTCAGTATCAATGGACCAAGATGGTAATTATATAGTCCTTGGAAGCTGTGATAATACTATAAAGTTTTTGGATATGCAAAGTGGTGAGTACTTAAAGACTTTAGTGGGAAGTGGGGATTGGATAAGCTCAGTAGTAATAAGTCTAGATGGTAAATATATAGTTTATGGAGATTGGGAATCAAAAATACATGTTTATGATATACAAAGTGGTGAGTGTGTGAAAACTTTAATAGGGCATAGAGAAGCAGTTTGCTCAGTAGCAATAACTCCAGATAATAAATATATAGTTTCTGGAAGTTTTGATGATACTATAAAGATTTGGGATATACAAAGCACTACATGTGTCTCTACTATTTATAATTTTAATGATAATGATTTTATATCTATAAACAATAATGGCTACTTTTATGCAAATGATAAAATGATAGATGAGTATTTAAGAATAAGTGAGCAGAATCTCAGTGTACGAAAACTCACAAGGCACGAGATAGCATATTTTAGAAAAAAAGATAATTTTTTAACAATTGCTGAGCCTGTAAAAGTAAAAGTAAAAGTACCTTCTGTTAAGATTGAAATAGATGAGGATCCTATACCATTTTAGGTATTAATAAGGTTATATGATGGAATTAATATATTTATGGATAGAAGAGTATAAAAATATCAAAAATCAAGGGTTTAATTTTAGTCCAAAGTTTGATTGTACTTATGATGAAAAAACTTTAACTTTAATTATAGATGAACATGAAAATTATATAGAAGGTTTTTTTGGTGAAAATATAAATGTTACAGCTATTGTTGGAAAGAATGGGAGTGGGAAAAGTAATATCTTTGAATCTTTACTAAGTAACTTAATGTATTCTAATGGAATACCTATTGATACAAAGATGGGTATCTTAAGTGTATTTTATAATAAGGATAATAATCAATACTATTGGAAAGAACTATCTGGTGGATTAACTCATATACATGTAAATAATCTTAATGGTAGTGATATTACTTTTGAAGATAGAAGAAAGTATGAAGCAAAGACACTGCCATTTACATTTCATTATAACTATAGTTTAGATTGGGTAAACAATTATGAAAATAATTTGAATTTTGATAAATTGTATCATAAAACTGACAATTATAGTACACCCATTTTATTACAACCTAATAAATCAAATAAAAGAATATCTATTACTAGTATTGACTATATCGCAACTAGAGATATATTATATTTTACAATTAAAAATAATATAAAATTTGATTTTATCGAAGAATTTTTTATCCCTATCTCTTGTAGATTAGAATATTCTTTTTCTGATATATCAAAAAAAGACAATAATATATTTTTTGAAAAATTAGAGGAACAAGCTAATAAGACATGGGATGTTGAACATTTTAGATTTGAAGCTTATTGTTATATTTTACGAAAAACAATTGATAAAGGAGAAAAAGATAAATATACTTTTATTAATGATGAAGAATTTAAAAAAGTACTACTTAAAAATGAGTTATATGAAAATTTTGATAGATTAATTCATATAATCAGAAATAACTCATTTAATGCCTTGTTTGATAATAAAATTGAATATAAAATCCGAAAAATACAAGATACTTTTAAATTTTTAGAATATATTAAAGATATGAAAACTGAACCAATGGGCTGGAATTTAATAAAAGGTAAGAAGACTATCAAAGAAGATAAAGATATTTTATTATACCTTCCTCCTTATATTCAAGTTGAGTTTTTTGATAAGAATAATGTGTCATTTTATTCTCTAAGCTATGGCCAAAAATTTATAATTAAATTTATTTATAGTTTACTAAACCAATTAAAAAATCTAGAATCTCATCCTGAATATCAAGATATTAATATATTATTAGATGAAGTAGAACAAGGGTTACATCCTGAGTGGCAAAAGAAATTTTTAAACTTATTATTACAAGTTTTAAAGAAACAAAAAAATTATAAAATAAATATTATTTGTGCAACACATTCTCCTTTTATTCTCTCTGATATACCAAAAAATAATATATATTTTATTAAAGATGGAAAAAAAGATATTGGTATTAAGAAACAAACTTTCGGAGCAAATATTCATACTTTACTAAGCGATGGTTTTTTTATGAATGATGGACTTATGGGGGAGTTTGCAAAGAAGAAAATTCAAGAGATTATGGATTTTTTGAATGGTAAAAAAACTATAGATGAAATTTCAACTAAAGAAAAACATATAAAACAAGTTATAGAAAGTATAGGTGAGCCTTTTTTAAGCAGAAAACTTTTAGATATGTACTGTGCGAAATATCAAGAAAAATCATTAAAAGAGATAAGAAAAAAAGAGTTGTTAGCTGAACAAAAACGAATAGAAAAAGAGTTAAAAAATTATGATTAATATTCCTTATCCCTCTCAAAATATTTTAGATGATTTTTTTGATAAACAAAAAGTGGAGATACTTAAAAGAATAAAAGCCATAAAGAATAGCTCTTACATAAAAGTGAAATCCAAAAAATATAGAGTTACTAAGCAGATAAAAGATTTATTAACAGAGTTTGAAGATAAAGTGAAATTAAAAAGTTTACTTATAGCAAAACCTAATGAGCTTATTAAAATAATACAAAAATATGAAGCCCATAAGAATTTAAAAAAAGCAAAATATTCTAAAGAAGCTTTACATAAAATTTTATATAGAATTTTTGTAGAATATGGATATGGAAAAATAGATAAAATACAGTTTATATATAACATCAACTTAGGAAGTTGCCCTTATTGTAACCGTAATTATATTTTAGCAATAAATAAAAAAGGTTCTATAAAACCTGAAATTGACCACTTTTACCCTACAAGTCTTTACCCATATTTAGCATGTTCCTTTTTTAATCTTATCCCATCATGTCCTACTTGTAATGGATTTGGAGCAAAAGAGGCAAAAGATACATTTTATGTTTATCCACTCTCTCACCCATATACTACAAAAACTATAGATTTCCAATTTTCTATTAGACCTAAAAAAATTAGTTTTATAGATAATGTAAAAGATACTCTATATAATTTTAATGATTTTGAGATAGAAATATATGGGAACAAAGCGAATTTAGAAGTTTTTCATCTTGAAGAGCTGTATCAACAACACAAAGATATAGTTTTAGAGCTACTAATAAAAAAAGCTTATTATCCGCTAAGCTATATAAAAGAGCTTACCCGATTTGGATTTAGTCAAGATGAGATTTATAGAACATTACTATGTAATTATAATACAGATGATGATTTACACAAACGACCATTAAGTAAACTAATAAAAGATATTTCAAAAGAGTTACAACTAATATGAAGCAGATACTAAAACGATTAGAACTTATAAAAACAAGTATAGAGATAGATGATTATGAGAGTGTAGAGCTTCAAGTTATAAAACTTAAAAAACTTTTGATAGATGAAGAAGTTCAAAATATACTCAAAAACTTGCAAGATATGAAGTATGTAATTGCTTTTGACATGACAACCATTTATCTTAAAAAATATGGTGCTACTATAGAATATATAGATGAAGAGTTTGAGGCTTTGAAGCTGGAGTTAAAATCTATTGAAAATTACTTACAAAAATTAAATAATAAAAAGAGAGAGTCTTTACTCGAAATAGATGAGTTCAATACTCTATATAGTATACAATTAGGGATACAGATAAGTGCTATACTTAAACTGAAACAACAAATAGCTCAAAAAAGTATACAGAAAAAAAGAGAAAGTATTCAAGATAATCACAAACAATTGGAAGAGATTACTGAAACGGTAAAGGGGATAGAAAAGACAATAAACGAACTTGAAAACTTACTTGAAGAGCTTAATGCTTATAATGAAAAATATGAAGAAATAGAAAATACTTATGCAGAATTACAAGAAGAATTAAAAGGATTACGAGAAAATATAATAGAACAAGAGGAAAAATATCAAAAAGAAAAACTTGAGATAGATTCTTTTTGTATGGAATATGAAAGTGCACAAATTGAATATGAAGAGTTTCGCAGTAATTACGAAGAGTTAAAGGCAAAATATAAAGAAATTTTTGAACTAGACTCAAAAAAGAAAAAAGAGTTGAAAATATTATGGAACAAAGCAAGTATGTTGTGCTATTCAGATATTATGGCTGATTCTTTAAAAGAGCAAGCAAATATTTTCTTAGAACAACTTCATGTAGCTTATATTAAAAAAGACATTGAAACAGTTAAGAAGATATATGAGAGTCTTGAAAATAGAGCTCATATTCATATTCCGAGTAATGGTTTAGTTAATAAAAATGTCTTAAAAGAAAAAATAGTAGAGTTTAAAGAAACTAGATCCAAGCTTGAAGAAGAAGTTGAAGTGATAAAAGAGGATGAAACTTACAAAATCATTCAAGGAATAGATAATTGGAATGAGTATTTTAAAGAGCTACAAAAAGAACTTAAAATACAGCTAGAACATCTTGCAACACAATTTCAAGAGCATAAAACAAACGATAGTGATAATATCAAAAATAAAAACTATTCAAAAATTATTCAAAGTATCACAAATATCTCATTTGAAAAAATACGAAGAGCATGTGCTAACCTCATAAAGATAAATGAAGCTGATATTATGACGAAAGAGTTAAATGAGAAAGCAAAACTATACAAAGCAATAGTTTATGATGCACTAGAACAATTTATGTATGATATTAAAGAAAAAGAGATGAATATTATTGACTGGGATTGTGGACAAGGGATAGGGGTATCTTTAGTTCTAGACTATATAAAAGAGAAACAGCTTGATATAAAAATAAATAAGATTATACTAATTGATGAGGATACAGAATCACTTAATAGAGCTAAAACTCATTGTGATGTTTTAAAGCAAAATGATGTAGAAATTATAACTATTGACATGAAAAAAAATATAGAAACATTATATAAAGTGAAGAAAGGATTTAGTCTTAATTTATTTGTGAATGATAATGCAATAATTGATTTTAATGAGGTAGTACTTGATGATTTTTGCAATGATTATTTTGTCTGTTTATCTACTGAGAGTACTAAAGTATTGAATAATATTTATTCAACTATTTCAATACAACATCATATAAAGATCATTACAGATAGGAAGTTAAAAGTTGGACGATTTGAGAAATATGAGAAAATATTTCTTGCTTTGAATCAGTTAGATAAATTTGACATTAGTGAAGATGAAATTCCTTATTAATAGTTAAAAGACTAGAGAGAAAGATGATGAATGTTGGATATTAAAAAAGAGGGAAAGATAATGAATGAGAATATTAATTCAAGAATAGAAATCTTAATCTTAGCGCTGAGTTTAAATGATGTAAATCTTATTAAATCTCAGACTTTACAAATTAAACAACATACACAAGATAATAGTTTAATTACTTTACTAGACACCCTTGACCCTAAGGATAATACGAATAGTGTCAAAGTCTTACAGGGCTACTTAAACAAAAAAAAAGAGAAACCAGTAACTTTACCTGCATTTCCTAAACGGAGACCTAGACCTAAGCGATCTATTCCTATAGTCCCTTGTCCTCATATAAAAGTATTACAAGATTTAGATCAAAAAGAAGAAGGTAGTTTAGTAAATATAACATCATTACCTATACGGAGACCTAGGCCTGCTAAAGGAATAGTAGCAATGGGTATGAATGCTATTTCTGATACTGTACTAAGTGTGTCCAGTGCTATATCAACAATGGCATCTGTGACAAAAGCACTTTCTATTGCAGCTGAAGAAATGCGGAGAGAATCAGAACAAGAGCTAGTAGAGAAAACTATAGAACATGAAAAACGAATGCTAGAATTAAAAAAGAAGAGGGATGAACAGCAGTCTCTTCTAACTATTAGTACTACTGTGTCAGAAAAGTCCCCTATTGCGATCTGTGAACCAAAAATTATTAAGATTTCAAAAAGTACTAATACTACTCCAGTTATTTTAATAAAAGTGATTGATTTTGCTGATAAACTTGATATCAATGTTCAAGAACTTATACGTTTAGCTAAAGAGATAGATATTAAACTTACTTTAATGCAAACTATAACAGATGAGCAAGCAGAACAATTAAAAGCTTATATAAAAAGCAATACAATAAAAGCAGTAGTAGAAGAAAATATACATTCTAACTACGATGTAGAACTCCACAATATAAGCAATATATCTTTTGAAAAAATAAGAAGGTATTATGCAAATTTAGTAAAAGCAAATAAAGCAGATATATTAGCAGAAGAGTTCAGTAAAAATGCAAAGTTATATAAAGCAATAGTTTACGATGCACTTGAACAGTTTATGTATGATATTAAAGAAAAAGAGATGAATATTATAGATTGGGGATGTGGACAGGGAATAGGTGTATCTTTAGTTCTTGACTATATTAAAGAAAAACAGCTTGATATACGAATAAATAAGATTATACTAATTGAGGATGATAAAGAAGCACTTAATAGAGCAAAAATTCATTGTGATGTTCTAAAACAAAATGATTTAGAAATTATAACAATGGATATAAAAAACAGTTTAGAAACATTAGATACAGCGAAAGAGGGGTTTAGTCTAAATTTATTTGTTAATGATAATGAAATAGCTAATTTTCATGATGTACCTCGTGATGGTTTTACTAATGATTATTTCCTTTGTTTATCTGCTGAAAATACTAAAGTATTAAAGAATATCTATTCTAGTTTTTCACTACAAAATGACATAAAGATTATTACAGATAGAGAGTCAAAGATTGGACGATTTGAAAAATATGAAAAAGTCTTTTCTATTAAAGATACTTTGATAAATTTTGATTCTAAATATACTCTTTGTGTTATGTATGGCTATCATTGTGTTCCTACTTCAGTAGGAATAAGTCCAGATGGAAAATTTATAGTTTCTGGAAGTGTTGACGGAACAATAAATCTATGGGATATAAAGAGTGCCAGAAAAATTAAAATATTTGAAGGCCATATTCACGAGATCACTTCAGTATTAATCACTTCAGATGGAAAATTTATAGTTTCTGGAAGTGTTGACGGAACAATAAAACTATGGGATATAAAGAGTGCCATAGAAATTGAAACTTTTGAAGATGATTGTGATGAGACTAAGTCTATAATACTTAGCCCAGATGGAAAATTTATAGTTTCTGGAAGTGTTGACGGAACAATAAAATTATGGAATATCAAGAATACTAGTAGAGAGATTAAACCTTTTAAAACAAAAGGACATATAAATGAAATCACAGCAGTAGTAATAAGTCCAGATGGAAAATTTATAGTTTCTGGAAGTATGGATGGAATGATACAACTATGGGATATAAATAGTGGCAGAGAGATTAGGTCTTTTAATCTGGATATTACTGATGAAATCACAGCAGTAGTAATAAGTCCAGATGGAAAATTTATAGTTTCTGGAAATATGGATGGAATCATAAAACTATGGGATGTAAACACTGGTAGAGAAATGAAATCTTTTAAAGGGCATAATAATATGATTACTTTAATTAAATTAACTCCAGATAAAAAATTTATAGTTTTTGGAAGTATTGACGGAATAATAAAACTATGGGATATAAACAGTGGCATAGAAATTAAAACCTTTAAAGGGCATAATAATGAGATTACTTTCGTCATAGTAACTCAAGATGGAAGATTTATAGTTTCTAGAAGTATAGATGAAATAATTAAATTATGGGATATCAAGAGTGGTAAAGAGATTAAGACTTTTGAAGATTATATAGGTGTGACTAAGTCTATAGTACTAAGTCCAGATGGAAGGTTTATTGTTTCTGTAAACTTAGATGAAACTATAAAACTGTGGGATATAGGTATGAAACGAAAAGTACTTCAATTTGTTAGTTTTGACTCTAAAGAATGGGTTGTATCAGGACAAGATGGGTACTATAACTGTAGTGATAGTGCTTATAAATATTTTCAATTTAAAGATTCAAATCATAATGTACTAGAAAAAAGTCATCCTATATATCAACAAAGAAAAAAAGAAAATCTTTTAAGTGATTAAAATTTATAAAAACAATTGGAGAAACAATGGGTAAATTTCAATTTTGGTTACCAACAAAACTAACACGACAGCAACAAAAAGCAGTAGACTCAAGTAGTGCTATATTTTTAACAGGTGTTCCTGGAACAGGAAAGACAGTTGTGTCTATTTTTAGACTTCTTGCTGGTGTCAAAAATAATCAGAAGGCTATTTTATTCACTTTTGGGAAGTTACTTAGAAAAACTATTGAAGAGAAAGTTGATCATCAAGCCAATATTGATAATATACATCGATGGTTATGGAACATTCAAGGTGAATCAAATAAAAAATATTTAGAAGAGTTCTTGTCTGATACTAATATAGAAGAGGCAATTGAAATAATTAAAGCACAAGGTATTGTGTATGATCAAATTTTAGTTGATGAAGGACAGGATTTATCTGTAAATACATATAAATTGCTATCTCAATTAACTTCAAATTTATCAATAAGTGCTGATCAGGCTCAACAGATAAATAATAAAGAATATGCCACTAATGAAAATGAAATTAAAGAAATATTCCCAGCATTAAGAGAATTTGAAATGGATGAAATATTTCGAAGTTCGTATGAACTGTATAGATTTGCCATTCAATTTGTTCCCAATAATGCAAGAGCACATAATCCTACTTTACTAGAAAGGTTAAAGAAAAACAACTCTGGTGCTGATGAACCATATGTGTACTTAACAAAAAATCTTAATGCAATGTATGATGTTGTAAAAGAAATAATAGATGATAATCCAACGGACAATATTGGTATACTATTTGAAGAAATATTACCTATTACTCAATTTGCAAAAGTATTGGAAAAAGATTATGAACTTAGTACTTACCACAGTAAACAAGATGTTCCAAATGAATTAAAAAATATTATTATTACTACTTTTAAATCTGCGAAAGGTGTAGAGTTTGATATTGTCATAATACCTCATTTTCAAGATAGTGAAGTATCTATGGAAGAGTACTACGTCGGAGTTACAAGAGCTAAACATCAAGTACACTTCTTAGCTATAGGGGAAATACCTGATATGATAAAAGATTTTAACACAGATAGTTATGAACTAATAGATGAAAGGGACTAAAATGAATGAAGAGCTACCTTTATTAGAAAATGGAAAAATAATTAAGTCAGAAAAATATCTTTTACAAATTGATAGAATTAAATTACAAGACTATGTCCAGTGTGCATTAATCACTGCTGATAAATATCTTAGTGATGAGTGTGCTCATGATTTACAATCAAAAAATACAAATTACTTAGTTTTAAGTAATGGGTATATTGAAGAACTTAATGAAGAACAAATATTGATAGAGTTGATTTTAACAGAAGAAGAGCAAAATAGATTGATACAAGTTGATAGTCTCTATTATTTTGATTTTCCACTACCAATAAGTCGCATAAAAAAGATATATACACATGATAAAAAAGTTTCGAAAGGAATTTCATTATATATGGAGACACTGGAAAAAGGTTTTTTACCACTAAGCCTTTTTGATGTTTATAAAAAAAGAAAACATTATATTTTTGAAGAACAAAACTACCAACCTTTAGCAATAGAAGATATACCAGATAATTACAGTCAAAAAGTAAGGTACTTTGATAAGAGAATGGGAATGTTTTCATTTGTAAAAAATACAAATCTTTATTATGCAAATGAAAAAGGTTTTATATCTAACTATAGTGACCATTACTTTAGTATGCTCTCTTTTTTATTAAAAGAAAAAATGACTCCAATTGATTTTGATGGCTTAGATGTCTTAAAAGAAAATGACAAGTTTAGGGTTCTAATATTTTCAGAGAATCAGATAGATAATGAATTTATGCAGATAGTTTTAGATGATATTTTAGATCCTGAAACTAAAGAAATCTTCAGCAGATTTTTACAACCAAATAAGACAAGAAGTACATTAGCACTATTATTAGAAAACAAACTTTATATCTATTACTATATTGGGTTAGTATATTATTTTGGATTTAAAGACAGTAATAGAAAAGATAATATTAAAAGTGAGATAGGAAATCTAATACCTTATGAACTAGCAGAAACTGCATTAGCAATACTTGGAATATACTTAGGATATAAAAGTTTACGGCCTAAGGATAAAATAGAACTACAAGATAAATACTTTGCTAAACTGTTCCCTGATTCAAATATAAAGTTTAGACTAGATAGCAAATTAGATTATATTACTATTGAAACTATTTATAGATACTGTTTTTGTACTGAGTCTAATAAAAAAGGTTATGAATTTGAATATTTAGAATACCCATCGAAGCAAAAACCTTTTAGTTTATCAAGTGATAAAACATTTAAGCAGTACTATAAAGTGAGGGTAGAAGAGTATTTTGAAGGTAAGTATATATATATTGAAAAAAGAGATATAAAAGAAATTTTATTAGAGAAGTTAAACAAATATGATGAAGAAATTATTTTTTCCAAACATTATCTAAGTGGCTTTATTGCTAAATATTTTAAATCTTTGATTAGTTACTCTAAAAATGGAAAGCCCTGCGAACCATATTGTCAAACAAGTAGTTTTAAAGAACAGCTTATTGCCCCAAATCTAAAAGTAACGGAGCTTTTGGAAGTTTTAGAACTGGACAAAAAATAATGTTAAATTTTGAAACTTTTATACAAGATGTAAATAAAGTTCAGAATCAAAAAGACTTTAGTAAGTACTTAGAAAGTTGTTTCATGGATTTAGAAACATACTTTTTAAATTTAAGTGTAGATAATTTAAATAGCATGAAATTTGAGTTTGAAGACTTACTTTATGACTTACTTGATGCTAAACTAGTTGGTAGTCAAAATACTGATATTATTAATGCTTTTTTAATCCTTTTGGGTGAACAGTTTGAACAAGCAAATTTAATAAATTCAATAAAAATATTATTTGAATACCTACCAGAATCAGCTCTCAAATATCGTTTAAAAGCTTCTATAATTTATTTAAATATAAATGATTTGACCACACAATATCATCAAAACTTTCATACTATCCTAGAATTAATATTGGAATCAGAAAATTATAATGGATATAGAAATAGAACATTAGCTAGTATACTTAACTACTATTTAACTGCATTAAATCAATTTACAAGAATTAGCAATAGCGATTTAGCTAATACTTTTAAAGAATTATTTCTCAAAAATAGATTAAAGTACGAGATATTAAATGATATATTAATAGTTGATATACTCAATAAAATTACTGTTCATAACTATACAAGTGTCATAGGTGGCATTAATACTCAAATAAGTGCTAGTAACAGTAACAAAACAACTTGTTTGCCTGATATTGATACTTCAGTTAGGATAGAAATGAGTACATATAGTGAAAAACTATATGGAATGAACAAACCAAATTTTACTAAAATAAAGCAAGTATCTTTTGATTATATAAAAAGTATTGGTAATCCACAAGAGCTACATATAAAACTAAATCAAGGTGTAGTAATTATTGATGATGAGAGATTACTCTACAAGTATATAGCATCTTATTCTTCTATGCATAAAGAAAAACTTTATTCAGCTTTTGACTCTATTGTAGGGAGTTTAAATAATAGAACAATAAATATTGTTGATTGGGGGTGTGGCCAAGCACTAGCAACTTTACTCTTTTGTGAATATATAAAAGAAAAAAACCTACAAATTAAAATAGATAGTATAAAATTAATTGAGCCATCTCTATTGGCAATAAATCGTGGCTTATTACATTTAAAGGTACTTACACAAACTGATTCAATTAATGCTATAAATAAAGACATTGATTGTCTTGAAAAAAGTGATATTGAATTTAGTGACAAGAATACTGTGGTGCACTTATTTTCCAATATTTTAGATGTAGAGTTTTTCAAATTAGATAGTGTATTTTTAGAAAAAATATCTAAAAATATACAAAGTGATAATTACTTTATTTGTGTTAGTCCAAATATCAATGCAAAACGGAATGGTAGATTAGACCTCTTTTATAAATATTTTGATGAAAATTTTAATACTGAGTTAATTTCATCAAGAGCTACAGATATTGGTAAATACAAAAGATATGAAAAAGTATTTGAAGTGAAGTATACTAGTGCAAAAGAGGTGACTGAAACTAGAGAAGACATGCAAGATTATCATGTTGATATTTATGCAAAGTTAGCAACTCACTCTGCAATAATAGAGCCTACTCTTCATGCAAACAAATTAAAAGAGCATATAGAAAATGACCCTGATTATGTAATATTTAAAATTAGAAAAGTAGCAGAAATTATTACATCTAAGATCTTTATGAATAATGGTGGAGAAGATGAAAGTAGAGTTTCTCAAAATGATAAAATTAGGTATCTTAGTTTTGAAAAAAAGGTACTTAGCAGAAAAGCACAAAGCCATCTTCATACAATACGGACTATTGGGAATATAGGAACACATGATCACATAGAAAATCCAGCTAAAATGCTAAAAGATGATGCTTACTTCTTATCAACAGCACTTGTGCTTCTTATTGAAGAATTACAAATAAGTAAAGCAATATAAATAACTCTTCAGACACTATTTGTCTATAAACTTCTTTATAATTATCATAATATAAAGGAGCTTTATCATGTCTATTAATGAAATACAGAATCAAAAAATTTTAGAACTAATTCAATTAAATAAATGTGATCTATCAAATGCGAATATTAGTGTATTAGATACAAATGTGTTTCAATATAAAAATATTGAAGAACTTATTTTATCCGAAAATAAAATTAGTACATTACCTAAGGATATTAGTAAGCTAAATAAACTAAAATGGCTTGTTCTATCGGACAACCTTCTTCTTAATATTCCTTCTAGTATCTGTAAACTTGTAGATTTAGAGGGATTGTTCTTATCTGGAAACAATCTAAAAAAGATACCAAAAAATATTATAAACTTAAAAAAACTCAAATGGCTTGCACTTAGTGAAAATGAAAGTTTAGTATTAAATGATTCACAAAAACACTGGATAGAAACTTTACGACTTAATGGTTGTAAAGTTTTATATTAATGATGGACTAAATATGACCATAATTAATAATATACTTCTTAAAATTAAGGAGCTATATTATGGAACTTATAATCATTGGACTAGTAACAGCAGCAAACTTTCTAATACTAAAAATAAAAGCAGAACAAAACAGATGGGCAGACTTAATCTTTGACATTCTTGTTCTCTCTATCTTATCCTTTTTATTCTCCGGTACACTTGGTGGCTTAACTATTGCAATGATTAGTAGCTTTACTGTTAGTGTCTATCTTTATTTCTATCCTCCAAATCTTAAAAAAATATTCTCTAAAAATTAGTTATAGACATTATATGTCCACTACTATCAATATAATTTCCATATATGAACAAAAAGGATAATTAATGAGAGTTTCAATACATGCAGGACAAAGATTTTTAGAACGGGTTATGACAAAAGTGACTTATACATGTTTCGATGTGAACTTCGCTATTGAGTACTTAGAAAAAATTCTAAGAGATGTAGTGCCAACTAGTAGTGCAACTCAGTTTGTTCTTCCTGGATTTGAGAACTTTAAAGTTGTCTACAGAGAAGGAAATGTAATCACTATTATTCCAAAAGGGGGAAGAAATGTTTAATGAAGCCAAGAAGAACTTTTCAATTGAAGTTAAAAAGTATGCCACAAAAAATATAATCCATAAACTTGAAGAACAAGGGATTGATTACCATCTTCTTGAAGAGATGGCCTTTAATGACTTAGTAGCTGATGAGATAGAGATACTAAGAGCAGATAGTAAGAAAGTGGGTACAGGTATTGGAATAGGTATTTTAATCAGTTTAGTTACTGGAATATAAGGAGCACAAGATGGTTGAACAAGCAGAAAAGATATATAAAGATGGCAAAAAAAGTTTAGAGTCACTTCTAAGAGAAAAAGCATATTCTCAAGTTAAAGATAACCTAGAGAGTAAAGGCATCGATATAAATAGTGTTAGTGATGAAGATGTAGAAACATTAGTTGCTGCAAAAACTCAAGACCTTACTAATAGCATTAAAGGTTTTGGTGTGGGGACTGCTTTTTCTATAGCTATCTCGCTCTTTACAGGATTTTAAAATGTTTAAAGCTTTTAAGTACTTACTGTTAGCTTCTTTATACAAAAAAGCTAAGAAGAGTTTTGTGATCCTATTTATTTCTATAGTAGCATTGCTATTAGTTAGTTTTATAATGGATGACATGATGAGTATTTCATTTGGTATTCCCCTTTATCTTCTTATATTAGTTAAATGGATCCTTATACTTATTTTGTGGAGTGTAATAGGATTTAGTATTTTAAAAATATTTAATATTGCTACTAATCCTTTTAAACCTCAAGAAGATAAAATAAGTCAAGATCAGCAACCGAGTAATCGTGATATAAAAAAAGATCGTGTTCTCGCTAAAGATGAACTTTTCACTCAAAGTGATTTAATAATGCAAAAATACATGAAGGATTAATGATGGATAAGCACTTAATAATGCCAACTGGAAGAAAACAAGGTGACTGTGAAGTCCTTTTAGATAGTTTTGAAGATACTATAGGTGATCTTGGAAATTGTTTTGATGCCATGTTGGATGAGAAAAAAACTAAGCTGAATGTAATAGGCAGTATTTTTGGTTTTGGAGCTTCTTTAACTAAATTGTCTTTTAAAGTGCTAGGTTGTGCTATTAAAAACACACCTAAAGCTATCGTTGCTGTTGCAGCTGTTAAAAGAGAAATAGTTAATGAACTTGAAAGTGAATATAACCAGTATCAAAAAGAGTTAAAAGAGGATGCTCTTAATGAGAAGATAAAACAACTACAGTTAAAAGTCTAAGAGGTTTTTGGCATGAAATATTTTATATTACTTTTACTAGTATTTTCACTTTATGCAAAAGAGAGTTTATACCTGCATATTCCAAGTGCATTTCCATCATCAAGTACTAACACATCATTTGGAAAAGAACTTGTAAAACTAATAAAAAATGCAGAAAATGAGATATCTTTTGCTATATATGGTTTACGGGGTCAAAATAATATTCTTCAGGCTCTCATAGAGGCTCAAGAACGAGGTGTTAAAGTAAAAGGAGTAGTTGACAGTGACTCACATAATAAAAACTACTATAGCGATACTAAGCTTCTGTATAAGTATTTTGAGATTGTCAGTGATCATAAAAACTCAATAATGCATAATAAGTTTTTTGTGATAGATAGTTCTATAGTGTGGACAGGATCTTCTAACATCAGTGATACTGGGACAGGAGGATACAATGCGAATAATGCACTCATGATTAATGATAATACAGTATCAAGTATCTATCTTCAAGAGTTCAATCAAATGTTTTATGATAAAAAATTTAATAGACATAAAGATACAGCCACTTATAAAAACATTCAAACAGAAGACTCAATAGTATCCATCTACTTTTCTCCTAAATCAAATACTTATGAGAATGGGATTAAAGAACTTATAGAAAATGCAAAACACTATATATACATACCTATCTTTTATTTAACGCATAAGGGGCTAGCTAAAGAGTTAATAAATGCCAAGAATCGAGGGGTAGAGATAAAAATTATTTTAGATGCAACTGCTGCACGAAATAGATACTCTGTTCATAAGTTATTAAGAGAAGAAGGGATAGCTGTAAAAGTAGAAGACTTTGGAGGAAAGATGCATATGAAATCGATTATTATTGATGATAAATATATAGTAAGTGGTTCAATGAACCTTACCAAGGCTGGTAATAGTAAAAATGATGAAAATACTCTTGTGATTAAAAATAGCTATTTGGCTAAGCAATATAAAAGATATTTTCTTGAGTTATGGTCTTTAATACCAAATAAATATCTTCAAACAAGTCCTAATCCAGAAAGCTTGGAAAGTGGAAACTCTTGTTTTGATGGAATGGATAATGACTTTAATCATCAGATAGATTTAAAAGATAAACGATGCTATTAGAAAATAAATTATTTAAAGTATTAGACGAGTATATATATTTTACTGATGCAGCAGAATCACAAGAGTATGCGAAAAATCACCCAGGAAAGGTTATTGTACGAAATACAGCTATGACTGAGCCTGTGATTCAAGATAAGGATATACAAAAAAAGCTGCAGATCAGTAAAACACCTCGTAAAATACTTGACCATTTAAATAAGCATGTAATATCTCAAGATGAAGCAAAAAAAGAGATAGCATTAGCAATGTATTATCACAGCTTAAAATCCAAGTATCCATATAATGAAGAGATAGAAACAAATGGACCAGTGATGATTGTTGGTCCAACCGGTTCTGGAAAAACTTTTATAGTTCAAAAGGCATGTGAATATGTTGATACTCTATTTCTACATGTAGATACGGCAAGTATGGTTCCAGAAGGAATTAAAGGTTATAGTGTAAATAGTTTAATGCAAGATCTTATGTATTTAGCAGATAACAATATAGTAAAAGCTAGTAAGGCAGTTGTATTTTTAGATGAAGTTGATAAACTTTTTTTAAAAGACGATAGTGATTTAAACTATGGTGCAAGAGTCTCCAGTCAACTACTCCGGTTATTGGAAGGTGGTATATTTAAAGTGTATGATGGTAAAAACACAGAAAAAGAAAGTATAGACTTTAGTACAAAAAACCTCCAATTTATATTAGGTGGATCTTTTCAATATATTTTAGATAAAAAACAAGTAACTAAGTCTGTTATGGGCTTTAATAAAGAGGTAGTAGAAAATAATAGTGAAAAAATAACTTTAGAAGATTTGTATCAAACTGATGTACCAAAAGAGTTGCTTGGTAGAATGAGTTCTATAGTTAACCTATATGCACTGATCGAAGAGGACTACTACCAAATACTTACACAGAGTGAAAGCTCCCCTTTAAATGAGTTTATAAATAAAATAACATTCCATGGCGATAAAGTAGCTATAAGTGAAGAAACTTTACATGATGTATCTAAAGTTGCAGCAAAGAGTGAACTTGGGGTGAGAGCGATTAAACAGACACTTAAATGTATGTTTACTACAGCTCTTTTCAATACTGCTGAGGGAGAGTACACAACACACGAAATACTTTATAAAGAAAAATTAGATAGACATAATATGTCTATCTAATATAATAAAATTACTTTAATTAATAAACAAAGGTAAAAAAATGAAAAAGAAAACTGTAGCTACTGTTGTAGCATTATTTATGAGTTTAGTATGTATAGCAGACGACTATGTAATGGCACCAGATGGCAGTTTTGTTGCTGGAAAGGATTATACAATGGCACCTGATGGTACATTTGTTGGTGGTAATACTTATAATATGGCACCGGATGGAACATATGTGGGTGGTAATAATAATAACATGACACCAGAAGGAAATTATGTTAGTGGAAACAATAACAATATTGCACCCGATGGGACATATGTTAGTGGAAATAGTTCATCATTAACACCAGATGGTTCTTATGTCGGGAATTAAGATAGATGTAACAGCTTTGAGAGATATAGAAGCATCCCTTTTAAACTATATGCTTCTTTCAAAGGCTAACTTTCGTGATATAAAAGAGAACTTAACAGAAGCTGACTTTACATTTGTAGTACATGCCCTTATCTTTAAGTACTTTATTGCTTTAGAAGAGGAGTATTTTTTTGAAAATAAACATGGTATTACAGATATGGCTACTATAATATCTATACTCGCTGAAATGCTCCAAAATGAAGAGGATGTTCATAAGAATTTAATCTCAGAAATTTTATCTCAAACACCTAGCACTCATAAAGAAAATGATCTTGCTATACTGAATGAAACTTTTATAGAGAAACAAATAGCAATTCATAATAATGAAATTCGTAGAAAAGGATGCATAGAAACAAAAGATACTTTGACATGGTTTAACTTTCTGAATGATCGATTGATAAGTGTAGGCACAGTAAATATGGGACCATTGCCTGTTGAACTGCACACAAGTTTTCAGGCTACCTATGGTGCAGTTACCCTATTGGAGTCACAAGATGGTGATAATGAAATATCTATGATGTATTATGGAGAGGTTGGGAGTCCAGTAGATATCGAATCGTTTTATCTAAAAAAAGATGTAACTAAGTTAAAGTGGTTCGATAATATTTGTATGTGGGCTGATAAGTATAATTTAGATGAGAATACATTTCCACGGGATAAATACAAACTACAAAATCTTTTTAAACTTGATATTTCCAATAAAATGATAAATGAGCTTCCAAAAGAAATAGGAAATCTCACTAATTTGCGAATGCTGATAATGGATAATAACAATATAAAAGAGTTTCCTAAGGAACTATATCAATTAGAACTTTTGGGAGTCTTGAGCTTTGTAAACAATAGAGTCTCTTATCTATCTCAAGAGGTTGCAAATTTTCAAGAACTTTTACTTTTTGCAGCTTGTGGTAATGACATAAAAATATTACCACAGTCCATATCAAAACTTGTAAATTTAGAATTTTTAGATATTGAAAATACTCAAGTTATAGAAATACCAGTAGAACTTTTAGGACATGGAAATCTTAAAAAGTTATGTATAAATGATAGCTTATTAGCATCTGTAATTAAAAATGTAAAATATTTAAAAGTGGACACTATTAATTTGTCTGCAAGTGACTATCATGAATCCTCAGAGATAATTCAAGAGTTGAATTTTAGAATTGATACAAAAGTTTGGATGGAAGATAGAGATAAAAAAGATAATGGTTGTCTTCAGTTGTTTATATATGAGAATATAGAAGGTCAAAGATGATGAAAATATTACTTATGCTATTACTTGTATCAACAACTATCTTTGCGGATACAAGTAGAATTAAAAATGCTGTTGTAAAGGTCTTTACTTCTATCTCTTTACCGGATTATCAATATCCATATCAAACAAGTAAAATATCTAAGTTTACGGGCTCTGGAGCGATAATAAGTAATAATAGAATTCTGACATCAGCTCATGTAGTCTCAAGTGCAAGATTTATTGAAATACAAAAGGAAGACGATCCTAAAAAATATGTTGCAACTGTTAAATACATATCGCATCAAGCTGATTTAGCTATTTTGGAAGTAAAAGATAAAGATTTTTTTACAGATACTACACCATTAAAGCTTAATGAGGATATTAAAACTCATGATGAAGTAACCGTTATTGGTTATCCCCTAGGTGGGAATACTATATCAACTACAACAGGTGTTGTATCAAGAATAGAGTATATAAATTATGTATGGAGTGGTTCATATCTTTTAGCTATCCAAATAGATGCAGCAATTAATAATGGAAATAGTGGTGGTGCAGTTTTAAATACTCAGAATGAATTAGTTGGAATAGCAATGATGAGACTTACACAAACAAGTAATATAGGTTATATTGTTCCATCAATAATTATAAATACTTTTTTAGAAGATGTAAAAGACGGTGTGGTAGATGGCTTTCACTCTGACAGTATTATTACTCAGAATATAAATAATGACTCTCAAGAAAAACTATACGGGTTAGATGATAGAAGTGGTGTACTCATTACTTATGTTGGAGTTGATGAACAACTACTTAAAGTTGATGATGTATTACTTGGAGTAGATGATGTAAATATAGCTAATAACGGTACAGTAAATACTAAATATGGTCGTATTAATTTTAGTCTATTATTTCAGATAAAACAACTATCTCAATCAGTTAAATTAAAAGTATTGAGAGGTCAACAAGAGATAACTATTTCGTATCCTCTTAAAAGAATTACACCTTTAATCAATAGAGAGTTTGGTAAAGAACCAAGATATATAATTTATGGAGGTTTTGTATTTACCCCACTTACAAAGAACTATTTAAATAGTATCTATTCATCTTCTAATGGTCTAAATATGCTTTTTTATCAGAAAAATAAAACAGATACTTACCAAGAGCCAGTAGTGAGTTTAAGAACTATCTTTCCAAATGAAGTTAATCGTGGGTATTACCCTGCTTCGTATGTACTAGTTAAGGTTAATGACATCAAAATAAAAAGTTTTAAGCACTTAGTGTATGTACTTGATAATATGATTGATGAATATACAGTATTTGAATTTTTAGAAAAAACAAAAGTTGTTTTAAATACAAAGGATGCTAAAAATAGTTTAATGAGTATAAAAGAACTTTACAATTTAAAACATGATAGAGGCTTATAAAAAAAGTATACTAAATCTTTACTCAGGAATAAGTTGACGAATACTCACATCAAGTATTTTAGCAATTTTATAAAGTTGCTCAAGATTAAAATGTTTTTCATATTTGTAAAGCTCAGCTTTTGCAATATGTCCAACAGAGTTATGATTGATAGCCAGTGCTAATTTCATCTGAGTTGTTTTTTTGTATTTACTGTTTTTTGACATTATTGTTAATAATTTAATAATACTTACTTATATCTTCTTCATTGAATTTATATGTTTTGATTAAATGTTCTATAGTGTACAAATAGAGATAAAATGAATAAATACTGATATTAGTAAGGAGTGTGTTGATTTTTACTTATTAAAACAATTATGGAATACATCCCTAAGTATCTGTTGAGGATTGGTATTCCCTTGTTCTGCACTAAGTGTAGCAAAAAAGTCGATGATGTAACATTGATAGCTACACATCAAGCTGTAGTAAATGGAACAGTTATATAGATGTTCGTACAAAACTTAATTAAAAAAATGGAATTAACAAGTGCTACATGTAAAAGTAATTATATGTTTTTGGAAGAACTTGAAAAGGAGATATTATTTTCCTTTCTGCAATCATGGCACTAGGAGCTGCTGCTAATTGGGCTAGATATAATGCTTCAAAAGCATATAACTTACTCCTAGCAGAGGGAATAGGTGAAGAGCTAAAACCTTATTGTATAAATGTTATTGCACTCACATCAGGGTCTATCAAATCTGATTTTGCAAAGCGTTAAACACAAAAGTTATGTTTGGTGCATTAAATCCTAAAAGGGTGGATTGATGTGGATTATGGTTCTTAGGTAAAAAACGAACACATACAGCTAGATTGCTCAATAAAATAATTTCTTTAGCTACAATAATTGTAACTACTGTGGGTTAGTTAGTGTACCAATATAAGCAATAATAGTTATTGACCCAAGTATTGCAAAAATCATATATCTAACAATATCACTGTTCTTTATTTTTGAAAAAGTAGTTGAATTTTCTGACTTAGATTCTTCCTGCTTACAAGAATTACACTCTTTGGTAATATATGCTTCTCCACATCTGTTACAAGTTGTCATTTATATTCCTATATATTTTGATTGGTATTATATAGATAAAACAATAAAAAGAAAATTAGATTATCGCAGCTATACATAGATTTAATATCACAATCTAATTTTATCTTTTTGTTAATACTTAAGATAAATATTTTGCAATTTGCAATATTTTTACAGACACTCAAAAAAACAAGATATTCTACACTATGGATTTTAATAAACTTAATACAGAACTGTATCAACTATCTACACCACATCGTTTTTCTAAGAACCCAAACGACTTTGACAAAGGTTATCTCAAAATTGCAGACTGGTTAGGTGACGTCTGTTTTCATTTTGAACAGAAGAGAAAGAATATTGAAAAGTTAGATGAGGATGAATTCAAGAACCTCATAGATAGCTATGTAGAGAAGGTTGATGAGTTAAATGACTCAGAGTATAAAGATGGTCTATTAAAGGCTCTGAGTGATGTTTAATAATACTATGTTGGAGAGTAATACCTTATGATGCTTTCTCTTTTAGAAGTTTATTCTGTTCAACTAATTCGGCTACTATTTTTTTTAATTCTCTATTATTATTAAGTAGAGCAGTTTCGATATTGTTTAACCTTGGTTTAGTTCCAAATATAGCAAATGGTAAGAATGTCCATAAAATGAGCCATAGTATTATGAATAAAAATATAAATAATCCAAATCCACTGCTTAATAGTGCAGTTATTCCAGCTGGTTCAATCATCTTAAATCCTTTTGTATTGTATTATCAAACAATAGTGACAAAAAATGTAGATTTAGTGTTATTTACACCATCATCCATGTCATTTTTTTGACCTTAGTGACCCTTCTTTCCTAATTCTTTTACAGTGTACTCATACTGTCTACAGCCAATAGAAGCAGCTTCACAAGAGTTTTTGTAAGCATCTAAAGCTTTAGATAGTTCTCTTGGATTAGATGAGAGATACAGTGCTCCTAAATGTAAGCATCCTTTAGCATCTCCACCATCGCAAGACTCTTTAAAACTCTTTATTGCATTATCTCTTTGACCTTGCACTAAATATCCTGAGCCCCGGTCTATAAGATCTTGAATTGCAAGTATTTCACGATTATATTCACTCTGTGTAGCGATATCATAAACTTTCCATCCTTTTTGGGATAAAATTTCTGCAGCAATACTACTACGACTACCACTTTGACAATATACAACTAACACACGATTTTTGGGTACTCTTGCAACTGATTCTGATAGTTCTTCTACTGAAATATTAATAGCATTAGGTATATGATGTAGTTTGTACTCTTTTTTTGTACGAACATCTATAATGATAGCTCCATTTACTATAGCTATATGTGCTGCTAGTAATATAGTGTCATCTACTTTTTTACTACAACCGGATAATAAAAGAAGTATAATAAGTGGAAATAATAAAATAGTGAATAAGTTTTTCAAGAGCTGCCTTTTAGTATATCAATTGTTATTAATACTGTAGAGTTCAACGAGATCCTGTATTTACAAGAATAAATGGAGATATAGATTCTAACTCATTTAAGTTTATCAATAGATTTTAGTATTACTGTTTTGGGATTAAATCATGAATTGGAACATCAAGTGTTTTAGCAATCTTATAAAGCTGTTCAAGATTAAAATGCTTCTGATATTTGTAAAGTTCAGCTTTTGCAATATGTCCAACAGAATTATGATTGATAGCCAGTGCTAATTGCATCTGAGTTACTTTTTTTTCTTTACGAATTCTTTTAACATTATTTCCAATTGTTTGGTAAAAGTTAATTAACTCTTCTTCCGTAAATTCATAACTATTAATAAAATGTCCTATGGGTAAATATTCTTATAAGTTTATAATAGATAGAATTCTTATTGAATGTTCTATAGAACATAATTTATAGTTGTATCCAAGCAACCTTACAAAAGATGTCAAAAAAGGTGATTTGGGTATGCCTGTTTAAGATAGTTAAATTGAAAGTTCGGAGATTTTATGAAAAAAATATTATTGAGATTGTCAGTAGCAAGTGCAGTTATTCTGTTAAGTGGATGTACTTATCATAGTGCATCGTTGGACTATGCAAAGAAAAATGGTTTATCAGAGAATATTTATTCTGATGTGAAGATTCAGTGTGTAACAAAAGAAAAATTGAATGAAAAAAAAATTAATGATGTGATTACAAAGGTGATAGGTGCAGATATGTATCGTACTTGTGACTATGATAGTAGAAGTATGAAAAAAACTCATCCATTAATGGGCATGCAAAAATATAATGCTTGTATTGGTCTAGCAAATTCGACTATTGTATTTTCGAATCCTGAAAAATTAAGTTCAACTGTTAGCATAAATAATGTTCAAACAAAAAATATGTATGAGAAGAAAAAGTATGGCTATTGGGGAAATGAAATAGTTGGAGATAAAACTATATTATTTACTCATGGTGATATTTTAGATATTGCTTTAGAAAGTTATGTTAAAACTAATAACATGGAATGTGGTGAATTTAAAAATAAAGTCAAGGAAGACTCTAAATCTAATTTTTTAATAGATTTTCTACTGGAGACTATGAAGTAAATCTTTTTAGGGTTTACACAGTTTTAATTTTCTAATATTTTTAAATTAAGATACTTTTATTTGTCCTAACAATTAAAGTATTACTAAATAGAACAATCACCTAGTCAATAACACAAGTTCCTCAAGATTCCCTTCAAGTAGAGTAAGAAGAGCATCTACACGTTTCTTCTTCTCTATCATAGCTGTAAAATTTAAACTAGTTTCATTAAACAGCTTTAGATCATTAGGTATTTTCTTTTTGATTGTATCACTAAGAGTTGAACTACTTTTTTGTATAGACTCTAAGCCATCTAAAAAATCATATCTATATTTATATACTTCTTCGAATTGAGGTTGAGAGTAGAGTGTAAACTCAGGTATAGGTAGTTCCATAAGAACTTTTGGACTTAACAGTGGTCGTGTATGCTCTTTATTGTATGAAGCAGCTCTTAAAAAGTCTTGTACATAGTCTAAGGATAAGTAAGCTTGTACCATTATTGGGATACTAGCTTGTATATTCCTATTGAACTGTATTCTAATCGCACTGTTATTTCCAACTATAGTTCTTTTATAGTTATCTCCAACACGGCCTACACTGTAGTGCTTTCTACTTCTATAAGAGATAAGAATATCATTATGATTTAATGATTGAGAGTCAATACTCTTTTTATTGGCTAACTTTAAATCCTCACCTCTTTTAGATGGTAATAGTACACCATACTTATCAAGAAGTGTGAGAGATACTTCATCATAATCATTAAATGAAAGAGATTTACCTTCTCTTACTTTAGTAATAACAGATATTTTCTCAGTAAGCATCCCAAAATTAATAATTATATTATCTGGAAACTCTTTTTCTAGGATTTTCTTTAGTTTTTTTGTTTCTAAACATAATAAATCTGATTTTTCATCAATATTCTCTTTCAATTATAAGCCTTTATATAGGGAATTATACACTAAATAGTAATTAATCTATATTTTTACTTGCATGTTTTGCACTTTTAAAGTAAACTGCAATTAACAGCCCAAATAATATTGGGTTGTTAATTTAAACTTTGAGGAGCACAAAATGGTAGTTTTAGGAATAGTAGGAAGCTTGGTAGTAATATTTCTTATCTTTGTTATGTATAGCTATTTAAATGACTACAGTATTGATAAATTCGACTATGAATTCTATAGTGTCGCACATCTTATACAGATAATTATTGCTGATTGGATTATTTATTTTGGGAACAGTATGTATATTAAGGCAGTTAAAAATAATGGTGATGCTCTTAATGGACAACTACTTATATTTATTGGGGTAGTTATTATTTTAATCGTAATGTACAAAAACTTTAAATATGTTCCTTTTTTTACAGCACTAATCTTAAGTATATTGCAACTATTAATTTCTATCCCTTTAGCTGCTGGTGCACTGTTTGTATTATTTATTGGACTTGCTGCACTTTCTCAAACTAAACCTGTATTTGTGTTAAATGATTAGGAGATGAAAATGATGATAACGATTGATCAAGAGAAGTTAGAGATTAAAGAGTTTATTTTAGACTCTAATCTTTTTCTAATAAGTAGTAGTTTTGTGATGGTTCTATTCTTTGGAGCTTTTTTATACTACATCGTAGGAGTCTTATATTATTTTGGAAAAATTGATTTGCTTGTATTTATAGTAACAAGCATAGTCTTTTTAAGCTTTATATTATTCGGTGTATTGGGTGTGTTAAGTATCGCGAAACAGAAAAAATACATAGAAAGACTTAGTTCTTTGTATGAAGAGACTACATAAAAGGAGAAACAGATGAAATTTTTTAAAATATCTAAAACAGAGATTTTTCTCGCTGCAATAAGTTGCCTTGAAATTACCTCTCATACTTTAACTATCTACAGTTCTGTAGATAAATTAATCTAAGGAGTTAGTTATGAAACATTTAGGTGGTACAAAGATAAAACAGTACCAAACTCTTATATCTAAGGCTAAATTAGACAAGGAACAGCTCACAGAGGAGTATAGAGCACTTCAAAGTAAGATGGATAAGGCAAGTGGTCTCATTAAACGATACCAAGGTGAATTAGAGAA
>Ga0256826_1000153_pt1 | contig 36752 bp, 32 predicted proteins | sample CV79metaG_FD_185975 | JGI IMG/M metagenome (GOLD analysis project Ga0256826, IMG submission 185975) | Hydrothermal vent microbial communities from East Pacific Rise, Pacific Ocean - CV79 | ecosystem: Environmental > Aquatic > Marine > Hydrothermal vents | place: Pacific Ocean: East Pacific Rise...
AACATCACAGCGTGTACATTTACACCAAAAACAATTGAAAAGGGAAATGCGAGAAACCAATTAGTCAACAAAGACCTTATCTGTGCCAAACAAATTGATATTTTACCCATTAGTATCAATGGAGAAAAACCACCACAAGAAGCCTTTAATCTTTCCATGAAAAAAGTTAAGAAATACACAACAAGTAATCTTGTAGTGCATAACATGGTTGATCTCTTGATTAAAGAGAGTGATGTGAATGACTTTATTCAAGCCTATGGACGCATAAGAGGAGGCTTTAACTACTTAGAAGCAACAGGAAGAATAAACCTTCTTAACGCTCTAAAAGCATTTCCCAAAAATGGAACAGGCATTGTTATGATATACACTCCACAACTTAAATGTGCTTGGAATCCAAAACGAAACTTGCGTGGTTTAGCCTTTGGATATAATCCTGACTATAATGTAGTGGTCTACAACAAAACCAATATCGATAAAGCACCTGTCATTTCAGACACCCAAGCATGGAAGATTGTCTTAACCCATGAAATTGGTCATCGTTTTAAAGTGCCAGCAGACCAAAGCCATAATGACCAAAATCACTGCACCCATAGAGAATGTATTATGTACGCTCGTCCTGATTGGAAAGCTGTTCTCTCTGTACTTGGTCATGGAATGCCTTATGATTTTTGTGATGCGTGTAAAGCAGAGTTGAAAGAGGCTAAAGCGTATTGTAAAGAGTAAACAACTCTTTACAAAAAAGATTCAGAGATTTAAGTATCTTTAAAATATAAATAAATATTTTATAATCAAAAAATAGTATAAAAAATAATATCTATATAATTTCCATATAAATTATTGATTTTTCTCAAGAACTCTATATATATTAAAACTTTTTAATGTAATATATATTATTAAGCTTAAGGGGGAGATATTGATGAGAAATATATTTTTAATGATAACGACTATATTTTTATTTGGAGTCATTGGCTGTGGGAAAACCAGTCAAGAGGCAAAAGATTTACAAACGCATGAGTTAAAGCTAATAGGAATACCTCCCGAAATAGTGGTAAATATCTGTCAAGATGATAATGATAATGGTCATTGTGATGAAAATGAATTTACAGCTAAAATTTCTGTAAATAGAGATGATACAGCTAAACAGATGTGGGAAAAAGTTACATTTGATGATAAAGGTATATATATCCTAAATAACTATGACCCAACTAAAAATATTATTATGGAGATTGAAGATAAGGAAAGTCTTAAATATGACAAGGGATTCTTATCATTAAAATATAATCCTGATACCCAAGAGCTTTCTGTACTTCAAGCAGTTATTGATGCCGATTTTTTAAGTGAAGAGGAGACTAAATCACTAAAAGAGTCAACAAATAGAGATAAAATTGATAAAGTTCTGCTTGACTCACTTAGAGTAAACCAAAACTTACTAAAAGATGAGAACCTATCAACTACAAATGCTTTAGCCATCAACTTAGAAGAGATAGCAAAAGGATTGATAGAGTTAAATGTTTCTACCGAACTTCCAAAACAACTTGATGAGTGTAGTAATGATAGTTGTATAGAAGAGATTGTTAAAAACACCATTAAAGAAGTTGAGTTAACACAAAAAGAGGCAGAAGAGTTAGCACGAAGCAAAAATTTTGTAGATGCCTATATTGGAAAACTAAACAAACCTGTAGAGGCTCTTTGTAAAAATGGCAAAACCTATAAAAGTAACATGGAAGTGGGCGAAAAAGGAAAGATTAACTTTGATGACTTTCCTGTAGGAACAGAGTGTACCATTACTATATTTGCAGGTGCTACTATTGATTCAAATAATAATGGAAAAATAGATGAAACAGATAAGTTATTAGCTTTTGATATGATTGGTTCAGCAGAGGATACACATATTACTCCATTAACCTCTCTTCTTATTATAAAGAGAAAAAAAGGAGAGAATATTGATAGACTTCAACAGATAATAGCCAATTTTGACCCCGTTGTTGCTCCAAGTCGTGTGGCAACCAACAGTGGTATAGAGAAAATTAAGATAGAAAAGTTAATTGTTTTAACAGAAGTATTAAAGAGTGGAATGAAACAGTTTGCAGATATTTCTCTTTTAGATTTATCAAATATAGTAAATACTAAAAGTACTGATAAAATTGAAAATCTTGATATTGATAAGCTCTTAAGTAAACTTCCTAATGATATAAAAAAGAGTCTGAAAGAGAGAGCTGTTACAACTAAAAAACTTATTGGAACAATTCAAAGTCTTGATAGTTCTAAAATTGATATAAACAGTTTCTTTGTTGGGGTCAGTGATGGAGAGAAGAGTATAGAAGATGCTTTAAATAACTCTTTAATTGTTAAACTTCCAAAAGGTATGAGTATTTTTAGTTTTGTTATTCAGCATAAAGAGGGGACTCTTACCGAAGAGGAAATTAGAATAATTTTTAGTGGAATAAATCAACCACCTTTAGCCAATGCTGGAGAGAAGCAAAAAGTTAAATTTCAAGATAATGTAACTCTAAACGGTTCAAAAAGTTCTGACAAAGATGGGACTGTAGAGAGTTATGAGTGGAGAGAAAATGGGAAACTTTTAGGAGATGGTGTATCAATTACTCTTAACACTTTAAGTATTGGAACACATGCTGTAACCCTTATTATAAAAGATAATAAAGGTGCAATTGCTAGTGATTCTATAGTTATCACAATTTATGATAGAGATACACCTGATGTACTTTTAGGTAAAACACTTGTTTTAGGAAGTCAATCTGTCTCTATTGCAAAAAATCTACCTTTTTCACTTAATACCTCAAGTAGTCAATCGTTGTCTTCTTTTTATAATATATCATTCAAAGATGCAACAGCGAATAGAGAATTTAATAATAGAATCCTAGGATTTAAAATTAAAGTCGTTAATAAAATAGATACTAATAATTTTATTGAACTTAGAATAGATAAAATTAATCTCTCCAGTGGAAGTAATTTAAATTTAGAAACAACATTATCAACAGATACTAGTATTTATATTAAAGAGTCTATTTCAAATCGTTCTGTAAAAACATACAGTACATATCTTTTATCTGAATTGGTTCAAAATGGTCTATCTATTAAAATAGGAGATATTATTAATAGTGTGAAGTCATCAGAGGTAGTCAATGGAATCAATAGAATGGAAGATTATCTACAAACATCAAATAAAAAATATACCATCTCTATCGAATTTACAAATCTTGAAAGTGCTAAATTGACTTTAGAGTATACAACTATTTTAGGAGATATAAGTGTTAATTAGATGAAAAAATTTTCATATATCATAATTTTAATACTTATTATAGGATGTGGTTCTAGTGAAAAAAACAGTATAAAAAATACAGAACATGAAAGTAATACAACTCTATCGTATATAGAACCACAAGATGAAAATATTTCTAATTTAATTTTTTTAGAAGATTCCTTTGTTCGCAATAATAAGCAGAATGAAGGCATTCAAGCAATTTGGAATTTAGCTTTAAAAACTTCTGAAAAAAAAGATATTGATACTTTTGATATTGGTATTAATATTGTTAAAAATGAATCTAATACAATGGGAAACATCTTAATCAAAGGTATCTCAATAGAAAATAATCGTGTTACACATATTGATTCTTTGATTATATTTGGTAAAAAAGCTTCTGGTTCAACAGGAAGTATTATTTATGATGCAGATAATAATCTGACACAAAAGGTTGTAATCGTTGAAAAAGATTTACTCCTTATTCGGCTTGGCTACATTATGGAAAACCAAACAATTATTTCAAAACAGAGTTTCTATAAAAAAGCTTATTATGATATTCATTTTTTTATATCTAAGATTAATATTAAAGGAGCTTCAATTATTGAAGATGATTATAGCTTACAAGTAGAATATAACCTCTTTCACACCTTTTTTAAAGGTACAAACACGATTAATGGTCTTATTATTATAAAGGATTAATATGCAAAAAATGCTATTTTTTTTTATCTTTATGATTACTTTTCTCTATTCTAAGAGTAGTAACATTAGTGCCTTTTTACCTAAAATTGATAGTTTTATTATCTCAATTGGAGCTGAAAAAGTAAATAGCACCATAGATATTTTTAATATGAAAGAGAAAGAAGGAAGTAATAAAAGTTCTACTTTAGGAGATATGGAGGGGATAGATTTTAACTTTGGCTACAAGTTCAATAATAAAATATATACAAGTCTGACCTTTAATTATAAAAAATTAAACTATATTGGAACTCAATTAATAAATAAACAACTCGATTTATATCTTCGTTATCAACTCTATAAAAAGGATAATTTAGCTTTTTCTATTGATGGGGGGTATACGATAAATAGAGCAAATGATACTTTGATAAATAGTCTAGAAGCAATAAACAATATTTTAGAAGATATTCTACCTGAAAAAGAGATTGAGCTAAAAGAGATTGAAAATCAACAACTACTCATTTATCATGAAGATGATAAGAGTGTTAAAACTATTCCCCTAAAAAACAAAACTTTTTTTAAAGTAAAAAACACTAATGACTCTTCATTTTATACCAGAGCTATTTTAAGTTTAAAAAAAGATAAATGGCTTTTTAATACCTATTTAGGCTATAAAGAGACAATGATACATAGTGAAATGGATAGCTCAATTTTTGATGAAGATGATATTGATTTAAAAAAAGAGTTAGAAAAAGTAAACTTTATTCAAGAGCGTCAAGACAGTATGATTTTTGGAGGAGTTGGATTAAATTATCATTTTCATCAATGGATAGGAGAAATTAACTATCAATATAATTACATTATGCGTGTAGCTCATTTACAAAATACAAAGAGTAATCATATTTTTAATTTAAATTTAACCTATATGGCAACTAAAAATATAGACTATTATATAGGTGCTAAAATAATGTTACATCAATTTAATGGGGAAATTCCTTATCTCTATGGAGAGTATAATAAAGGTTCATTTCATCATAAATATGGTTTTGCTAATGTGGGAGTTGTTTATAAATTTTAAGATTTTCACCTTCTGATAAAAAATTAATACGAAGAATAGGGAAAGAAATATAACCTCAATAGTTAAAAAACTATTGAGATAGGAGATAATGATAACGTTGTTAATGATTAATCAACAGCAAGACCAACGTTTGAACCTTTTACGGTACTACCTTGAATTGCACCTGCAACAGCTGTATTAGATACATCAACAGTTCCACCACTTGTTGCTCTAACTGCAACACCAACAGTTGATGCTTCTACAGATGAACCTTCAATTGCACTTGCAACAGCTACTTCACTAATTGATACAGTTCCACCATCAGCAGTTGCTCTTACACCAACACTTGAATCTGTAACATCAGAAGTGTCAATTGCACTATCAATTGCTACACTATCAACAGCTACAGAACCACCTGCTGCTGCTGGTGCTGCTGCTGGAGCTGCTGCACCTGTTGATGCACTAGCTGTAACAGCAAAGAGTGAAGTTGTTCCTACTAATAGAAGCCCTGTTAATACTAAAGTTAATTTTTTCATTTTAAATCCTTATTTATTTAAGATAAGCGTAGTATAACATCACTAGGTGGCTGAAAAGTGTCCATTATGATTTTGCTCTACTTACGACTTATTCCTATATTAATACCACTAACATCACTATTACTAATATCTACAATATTTGTACTGTGTTTAATTTCAACATGTTCTCCATTTTGAGCTTGAGCTTCTATTCCAATAGAAGCATTTTCGATACTACTATTTTCTATATTATTTATGCTTGCACTGTCTTTAACTTCAACACTACTTCCTCTTTCAGTTTTAATATCAATACCAAGATTACTATTTTCTACATCGCTATTGATAACTTCATTTTCAATAATAGTATTATCTACATCTACATCTCCCCCTGCCCCATTTAATAAAGATGTAGCAGCAATGAAAATCCCTACTATAGTTATGCTTAATTTTTTCATGATTTATCCTTTTATTCTATAAGATAATTATATTATACTATAGTTTTATGTCTATAAAGTGTTATAATATATAAGAGATTTTTCATTAAAAGGGGTTAATGTGCAAAATGTAATAAAAATTTTTTTAATTTTATTAAGTGTTACTGTGGCTGAAGAGTTAAATATAGAATTAAATAATACTGAAGATAAAGAGTTAAATATAGAATTAAATAGTAGTAAAGAGAGTCATGATAAAATTTATTTCTCGTTTGCAATTAAAAAAAGAGATTTAAAATATTGTTCTTCTATTCAAAATAAAGATAAAAAGATATTCTGTTTTGGAATTATTAAACGCAACAGTGGATATTGTAATATGATTGAAAACAGAGATATGAAAAATACCTGTCTATCTGTAGCACTCTCTGATGAAGCATTATGTTCTAATATAAAAAATGAAAAAATGAAAAAAGAGTGCAAGTTATTAAAAAGATGAATCTAAAGAAATTAAAAACATTTTTTACAAAACATCTGTTAATTATTACTATAGTATTTCCATTAACCATTATTTTAATATATGGTACGGTTATCTCTTTTGCACTACAGTATGAACATGAAGAGTATATAAAAAAAGAGTTAAATCGTTATGAGCATGAGTTAAAAAATAAACATAAAGCTTTTTTGAAAGAGAAAGCTAAATACATTGAATCATTTATGGATGTAATCTATGAACAAGAGTTAAATTCATCAACACCTCTTCCTCTTAAAAGTATATTAAAATTTATTGATTCTATTAAAAAATACGACAGTGGTTTTATATTTATATTTCGTAAGGATGGTATTGTAATTAAACACCCCTGTGCTGACAAGTTAATTAATTTGGTTCATGCAAACAATAAAAAGACTATTCTTCCTAGATTAATTCAAGCGGCTGAAGATAAAAAGTTTATTTATTATGAAGGTACAAATTGTATAGATAATGATTTTGTTGACAAAATTGGATTTGCTCATCATATAAAAAATACAAATCTATACATTGTTATTAGTAAAAATCAAAAAGATATTGCCTACTCTATTGAACAGAAAAAACAAGTTTGGGTAGAGAAATTGAGTAATGAGATTAATGAAAATATTACATTACTTTCTTTAATTAGTATTTTATCGGTTATATTTTCTTTACTATTTTCTAAACTATTAAATATTTTAATTAAAGATTATGAAAAAGAGATAAAAGAGAGCAATGAGGTAATGTTTTCTCAATCCAGATTGGCTCAAGCAGGAGAACTAATAAGTATGATTTCACATCAATGGAGACAACCTATTAGTAAGATAGCTTCTATTACTGCCAACTTGAGGTTTGATATTATGATGGGTAAAAAAATTGATGTAACCTATTTAGATAAAAAATATGAAGAGATAGAAGAGTATACAGAGTTTTTATCAGAAATAATTGATGATTTTAGAGAGTTTTATAAACCTAAAAAAGATAAAGAGTCCGTCTATATTTTGCCTCTTATTGATAAATCATTAAGTTTTTTAGAAAATAATATTATGAAAAAGAATATTATTTTAATGAAAGAGTTTGAAAAAGATGTTAAAATCTCTCTCTATCAAAATGAGTTTATGCAAGTTGTTATTAATATTGTACAAAATGCTATAGAGTTTTCTAAAGATGGTTCTTATATTAAAATAAAAACCCTCTTGAAATCAAATGAGTATATTATAACTATTGAAGATGAGGCAGGTGGAATATCAAGTGAACATATTCATAAAATTTTTGATGCACATTTTTCTACTAAAAACAGTAAAAACTCAACAAATCTTGGATTGGGTCTCTATGTTTCTAAAGTTATTATTGAAAAACATTTTAATGGTAAATTAGAAGTGAAAAGTGAAGGTAATCAAAGTATATTTACAATAAGGTTGAAAAGATAAATGGTAAATACAAAATACAAATTATTAAAAAATAAAGTAGTTTTATATGTAGAGGATGATTTAGCATTACAATCAAATGTCAAACAGATATTAAATAATTTTTTTGATGAAATTTTTATTGCTTCAGATGGAGATGAGGCATTAGACATCTATATTGAAAATCAGAATAGAATTGATTTAATAATTACAGATATAAATATGCCCAATACAGATGGTATTACACTCTCTAAATACATTCGGGAATACGATAAAAAACTTCCTATTGTTATTATGTCTGCTTACACCGATACAGATTATCTGTTAGACTCTATAGATTTAAACATTATAACCTATATTACAAAGCCATTTACAACAAAAAAAGTTTTTTTACTTTTAGATAAAATTTTAAATCATTTAGAGTTAAATAGCCAATCTTTATTGAAAAATGGTATTAAATTTAATTATGAAAAAGGGATACTATCCATAGATGATAACAATATTAGTTTAACAAGTAGAGAGACAATATTTATAAAACTTTTAACAGATAATAGTATGGTCTCTTATATTATGATGTATGAACATATGTGGGATTATGAAAATCCACCTACTCAAAATGCAATAAAATCTTTTATTAAAAAATTGAAAAAGAAGCTTCCTTATGATTTATTTAAAAATAAGCAAGGTGTAGGGTACTATTTATATTAAAATACTTTCATAAGGTTTAAAAGACACTTTTAAGCCACTAAGTGATGTTATACTCTGCTTATCTTAAACAAATAAGGATTTAAAATGAAAAAATTAACTTTAGTCTTAACAGGACTTTTACTTGTAGGAACAACTTCACTATTTGCAGTTTCAGCTAGTGCATCAACAGGCTCTTCTGCACCAGCAGCAGCTGAACCTGCTCCAGGTGGTTCAGTAAGCGTTGATAGTGTAGCAATTGGAAGTGCAATTGATAATTCTGACGTTACAAATTCAAGTGTTGGTGTAAGAGCAACTGCTGATGGTGGAGCTGTATCAATCAGTGAAGTAGCTGTTGAAAGTGCAATTGAAGGTTCATCTGTAGAGTCATCAACTGTTGGTGTTGCAGTTAAAGCTACAAGTGGTGGAACTGTTGATGTATCTAATGCAGCTGTTGAAAGTAACATTCAAGGTAGTGCAGTAAAAGGTTCAAATATCGGTCTTACTGTAGACTAATAGCATTTTTAAATATTCCAATAGTTTAACTATTGGAATATACTCTACTTATATACTGGTTTAAAGTTTTAACTTTAACTAAAAAGGATTAACATGAGAATTTTACTCATTCCTATTTTTATAGTCTCTCTCCTCTCTTCAGATACCTATATCCATAATAGTGTCATTACAAACAGTATGATAGGAAATAACATCTACTCTGGTTCAGAGAAATCATCTTTAATTAGTAAAAACATTATCTTAAAAGAGAAATTTACTAAGATTCAAGTCAATTTTCCAATACAACTTAGCGTTAAAAAAAGTTATAAAAATAGTGTTATATTAAAAATAGATAAAAATTTTAAAGATAATATTTCCTTTAAAGTTTATAATGATACACTACATATTAATGCTCTTGGGAGTATTAATACAAGGTTAAAAACCGAAGTAGTTATCAATACTGTCTCTTTAAATGAATTAGATTTAAAAAGCACTGTACGTGCTAATATTAAAGGATTTAATAGTAATAGATTTAAACTCTTTACATCAGGTACTTCAAGAGTAAATTTTTCTGAAGGAAGTATAAAAAATTTATTTTTAGATGCTAAAGGGACAAGTAAAATTTATTTAGAAAAAATTCCTATTGGAAATGCAACAATAACAGCGAAAGGGACAAGTAAGATAACTATTAATGTGAGTGACTATTTAAATGTCACCCTCTCTGGTGTATCTAAAGTAAAATATTTGGGAAATCCAAAGATTACAAAAAGACTTAAGAGCCTTGGAAAATTAATAAAAATAAAATAGGAGATTAATATGATACCTCGTAAAAGATTATACCCCCTTATCGTTCTTATATGTTTTGGGTACCATACCAACTTACAAGCACAAGTTACAGAACAAGATGTACTTAGAGCAGTAAATAAAGGTGTAAAAACTACAAAACAATTCTTAACGAATACACCAACGTATCAAATATATGAGAAAAATAAAACGATTCTACACTACGCTGTAGAGTTAAATAAGTATGATGTTGTTGAGTTTTTAACACAACATAGAGTAAACTTATCAAAAAAAGGTGGTATGTTTTTCCAAACACCTCTACAAGATGCAATCTATTATAGACACTTTGCAATAGCTAAACTGCTTATTAATAGAGGCTCTCCACTCGACAGCAAAAATATTAATGGAGAAACAGCTCTTCATATCGCAGCAAAAAATGGTTATAGTGATCTAGTAAAAGCACTTATTGCAAAAGGAGCTTCTATTAATATAACCGATGGAGATGGAAATCTTCCCTATGAACTTATACCAAAACTTATGTTTGAAAATAATAAAGATCTTTTAGCCATTTTAAAACCTGAAGAGAGTACGGATGATATATCAGAATTATCATCAAGACAGATACTTACCGTAGAGATTCAAAGTAGCAATAAAACACAAACCATTACAATAGATGGAAAAAATAAAACAATTGATGAACAAAGCATTGATAATAAAAGTTATCTTAAAAATAATAATTTAGGAATAACAATTGATTAAAAAGGATATTTTATGAAGACAATAAAAAAAAGTTTATTAATAACAGGAGCAATTATACTCTTTTCCTCTACACTATATTCAGAGGTTGATGAAAATTTTGTAAAAATGAACAGTATGGTTAATAAATCTTTTATAAAGAGTGTTGCAAAAAACAGAGCAACTATTGGTAGTGCTGGTGCTTCTTATGTTGAAATAGATGGCAAAGATGAGTTTAAAGATGCTTTAGAATCAGGTGCTTTAGACTCTGGATTAGAAGAAAATAATGGTATTAGTAAACAATATGTCTATAAAGATATTAAAAATGTAAATCTTAATGATAGAGATTTAAGAGATATCGAAGGAGATACTCTGAATTTAGGTTCTCAAGTAGATGGAGATGGACAAAATATTGTGCAGGTTCTTAATATTAAAAATACTAAAATTAACACTGAACGACATATTAATGCAGGTATAGAGACCGAAGCCTCTGATATTGAGGGAATTACCAATGTGACTTCAATTGAGGGTAGCTCTTTAGTAGGTGGAGACTAAATATCTACCCAAAATCAACTTCATAAACTGTTTTGGAAATGGTGCTTTAGCTCCATAAAGCTAATATAAGAGGAGAGACTTTTTCCTCTATTAAACTTACGACGCTCCTAAAAGACTCAAATATAATTTCTTTGAAATAATATCATTATTCCCCATACCATGAGATGATTTATACTTCTTTATTACCCCTTTTAGTTGAGAGTTCATCATACTTGTAGTTTTAGTATTTTTACCTCTTAAAGACAATAGATAGGTAATTTTTCTAATCTTCTCAGGAAGAGGGTCTTGAATAAATTTAGTTGATAAATGCTCTACAACATCTGGATTTACCTCTCCACCTGTTAACAACCAATATGGATACTTAACCAATCTACCAAGAACTTCAACAACACTTAATTCAACAAGAACATTTATAGAAGCATGTAGTCCATGTGATTTTGAAACCGAACTGTTTAATCCTATACCTGTTCCTAAAATACTAAATCCAAACTCGCTAGCACTGTTTTTTTGTTTAATAGTAATAGTATTATCGGTAGAAGTTCGAGATATAAAATTTCCACTTACAGGGTCAGATGGATTTAATGTAAGGGTCATCTTAGTAGTTTTATTTCCTTTACTTAACCCTCCATTAAAATCTCCTGCTTGACCATTATGTGTTCCTTGTGCCGCACCGTCTACTGATGCAGCATCTTGTTGAATAACATCAAACTCTGTAATAGCACCATTAATTACATAGATATGCTTAGGTAGCTTTTTAGGATTATAGGCTCTCATAACAATAAGATTATCTCCTATTCTATTAAAACTTTTATTGACAACGGTATCAAGTTTAATAGGTAATTTTCCCCCCATGGTAGCCGCATCATTAATATTATTTACCTTAACATGTATGGTATGCCCATTAAAAATGGCTATCATATTATTTACACTTCTCAATGCTTGACTATAATGTGTTTTTGTATTTACCGTCTTCTGATTTGGATCAATTTTTACATTTTGTTCCATACATCCCGAAATAGCCAATAGACTCAACGTCACCATTGATAGTTTAATTATTTTATTCATTTTTTATGCTCCTCTATTTTACAAAAAATTCAATTTTACCAATATTCATATTGGTATCTACAGACTTATCCTCTGGATGACTCATACTTAATGCTCTTGTTTTAACTTTTGTCTCTGCTTTATCTTCACCTATTTTAGTTGCACCCTCTTCTACTTTTAAAGGTTTTGCAGTAACGTTATCTTCACTCTCTGCACTAATATTCTCTGCTATAGAAAATTTGGTTAAAGAGAGTATAGCCGTTATGAAGAGCAATGCTTTTAATTTAAAATTCATCTCTTATCCTTAATTTACAACAAACTCAATTTTACCAACATTAATATTGGTATTACTTCCTGTACTATCTGAGCCAATATCAAAACTCATTCCTTTACCTTGAGATGCAGAAGATTTTTCCCCTGAATACTTCATTAAATGTGCTTTAGTAATATTTTTAATATCGCTTACAGGCTCTTTTGTTAAAATAGCATAAATTGTAGTTTTCTCTTCAGTACATCCATTGCAATCTTTTTCTGCGTTTATAGTCATGTTTCCAAAATCTCTAGGGAAAATATACTCTCCACTAAGCTCTGTCAATGGAGACCTTGCATTTGGATATAAAATCGTAGTATTACCTTTATTATCTAAATAGATAATATATAAATACCCTGCCTTCCCCATTGTATTTACTTTAAAAGAGATACTATCTTTCTCTTTGTACTTTTTAGTCCCACTTAAGGATAGTGTTGAAACACCTGCACTGTTTAAAGTTGCTAATGTTGTACTTGCTTCTGTTTCAACCTGTGAAGGTGGTGTTGTTGCCACAGGTGCAGAAGGTTTATCTTTTACACATCCCCCTAATGTTAATATTGCTAATAGAGCAAAAATAGACACTTTATAACGTTGTTGTTTTTTCATAATTGTTCTCCTTTTATTAAAAATGTTCTTTAATTATAACATAAATAAATGTCCCAAAAATGTCATTTTACAATAAATCTGTATTTAGCTAATTTAGGGATAAAACTACTTGTTGATTTTGCTGTAGCTTTAATTCGTACTGCTCTACTCATAACTTTTGACTCTGAAGAGTCACTAGCAAAACTTTTAAGTCCTTTAGATTGCAAATTACTTAAATTTGAAATTGGTTCAGAAGAGAAAAGAGCATAAATAGTTGTCTCTTCCTCTTGACAGCCTGTACAACTTTTATAAGCTTCTAATTCAAATTGACCATTTGCTAAATCTTGTGGAAATTTATATTTTCCATTTAATTTACTGCCTCTTACATATGGATTTGGATAAAGTACCGTTACATCACTTTTATCAATATAAAAAACCGTTAAATAGCCTCTATTTTGCTGTGTATCTATTTCAAATTTAACTGAATCACCTGTATTGTATACTGTTTTTTTATGCTCAAGAGATAGTTTTTCAACCTTTCCTGAACTGATTAATTGTTCAAATGTATTTTCTAAACTGTTTGAAGAAGAAACACTATTTGTTGGTATGGATTTAGTTTGAATAAAACGGGATAAAGAGCCATTTCCAATAGAAGAACTAGAGTAACTAATTGTAGGATGATGAGGAATACCATCTGTCTCTTTTGCATAGTTTAAAACTTTTTGTTCTACTACTTTAGAAACTTCTTGAAGAGATTTATCTTTTAAACTTCCATCTGAAAAAACTTCACTTATAGAGTTGGTAAAAAGACTTCCTGTAGGTGTGGCTAAAGACTCTTCTGTATCTCTTGAAGATGAGAAGACAACAAAATCTCCTTTTTCGATACTCTCTTTTTTTCCTCCCATAGATATTCCTCTTGTAGAAGTCATTTGAAAAGATTCCAGTACATCTTCTGGTTTAATTGTCTTGGCCTGAGTTTTAGAACCTAGCGAACGAAATACTGTTCCACTGTGACACGAATCAAAAAATACAATTTTTTTAGCTTTTATATTATTAAATTTTGCATATAAAATATCATCAATAAGGTGTTTATTGACAACACCATCACTTAAAACCAACGTCTCATCTTGTCCATCAGCTTCATCATGACTCGTATCTTTTTTATGTGAGCCATGACCTGAATAATAGAATGCAAACGTATCTTTTGCAGTTAAATTATCTCCATATTTATCAAGATAATCTACTATTTTCATAGATTCTTTATTATATAGAAGTGTAACATGAAATCCCCAAGTTTGAAAAAGATTTTTCATCTTTTCCACATCTCTATCTATTCCATTCAAATCTGAATTTGTTCCAGCATAATCACTAACCCCAACAACCAATGCCTCTTTTTTTTCTAATTGAGTAGCATTTAGAGTAGTAAAAGCCGAAGCAATTAGAACAATGGGTAACATTAAATTAATTTTATTCATAATAAACCTTTCTTTCTTTTGATTATAAACTTTTTTTTATAAAGTTCTTGTGAATTTAAGAGATATTCATTTAAAATAAATTAGACATGACATATATAATTTTTAAGCAAATGTTAATAACTATTGCTTTATACTTTTTTATAATTATTTACACAAGGAGAAATATCATGAAAATCTTAAATAAAACATTAACAACTCTATTGGTTTTATCAAGCCTATCTACAGCAGGAACATTTGAACAAAATGGTGTAAAAGAGGGAAACAACAGAATTTCTGCATCTGCTCGCCTTACCGTACCTGACGAAGGAGATAAAAATATACAACTACTTGGGCAATATGGTCATTTTCTAACAGATGATGTAGAAGTTATGGTAGATTTATTTAGTACGACATCAAAAGATACCTTCTATCTTGTAGGATTGGGAGCAAACTACTATTTTGCAAAAACACCTACATTTACACCTTATATTGGAGGACAATACTACTACAGTGACTCTACAAAAGATGATGGAATAGATTACAGTGCAAATGGTACAAGAGCCTATATTGGAGCACACAAATTCCTTACTGAAAACTTTGCGATTACACCAGAAGCAGGTGCTCAATTTTTTGACTTTTCAGACTATTCACAATCGTATCTAAATGTATATTTAACCTATTTCTTTGATTAATCTATTTTGATGGGGATTTCTTATCTTCATCACCCCTTATTAGACACTTCTAAGACCTCTTCTTATGATATAATCTAATAATTTTAAGTAAGGAAAATTCATGAATTCTTTTTTCAAAAAAACAGTTATACCTCTAATAATTTTAACCCTAATAGGCTGTCAAAATAGTTCCCCTACTCCAAAAGGAATCTCTAGTGCTTCAACAAAAGCTATTGATAGCGAAGAACCTTTAACAATTATTGGAGGAGAGCTTAATTATGATTTAATTAATACCATTCAAAGTAACAGTCAACTCTATGGTATTAAATTTAACCCTAAAAATAGTAATCTTATTGCCTATGGAGATAGTGACACCATTACGATTTATAGCATAAATTTAGAACCACTAAGCTCTATTAAAAGTAAAAATGATGAAATAAAAGCAGTTGATATTAGTTTAGATGGAAAATACCTAGTCTCTGGAGGAGATGATGGATATGTTGAAGTTTGGAACTTAGAAAACAATCAACTTCTTCATAGAATGCAGAGCAAATCAGACGACATTTTAGCCGTGGCTTTTAACTCGGATGCTTCAAAAGTAGCCAGTGGAGGAGAAGAAAAAGTTATTGATGTTTGGAATGTAAAATCAGGAGAACAAATAGCACGTCTTGAAGGTCATCAAAAAGATGTTACCAATATAACTTTTATAGATTTTGATAGAAAATTAGTATCAACAGCAAAAGATAAACAGACAAAAATTTGGGATGTTGTAAAAAAGAGAACTATCTACTCTTATCTTACTCCATCTAATGAATATGGAACAATTAAAAAAGCAAAATCATTTGATGACTATACTATTGTCGGGCTAACCGAAGTTGAAGAGACACAAGGAAATAGCCGAAAGCGAAATGGACCTCCTACATGGAAATATACTCTTAAATTTAAAGATAATCAAGGTACGACCATTCAAGAGTTCAATCAACACCGAGGAGCTATTACAGATATTTCTATTGCACAAAACCGAAGTTACATGGCTTCCAGTTCAGAAGATAGAACCGTTAGATTATGGGATTTAGAGAAAAGAAAACATATAACCAATATTGTACTAAAAGATAAAGCAAACGGTGTAACCATTAACAAATCAGGTCATCTCTTGGCTGCTATTGAAGGAGATAAAAATATAAAACTGTTTCAGATTAAAAGTAGTTTCTCCCCAACAAACAGCTCTTCTGCTACTTCCAGTATAGCTCCAAGTAAAACAGATAGTAGTAAACTTGGCTCTTGGTACAACAAACAGTACGCTATTGTTGTAGGTCTTAATCACTATAAAAATCGTTCTATTCCTACACTAAATAATGCACTTAACGATGCAAAAAGTGTTGCAAATACTCTACGAGGAAAAGGCTTCTCTGTTATTGAGCTTTATAATGAAAATGCAACGAAAGAGCGAATCTTTGATGCTTTAAAAAAGATTAAACAGGTCTCAACAGAACAAGACTCTACTCTATTCTATTTTGCAGGTCATGGAGATGGAGTATCTGGAAATAATAATGTACGTGAAGGTTATATTTTACCTTTTGAGTTTAATTCTGAACTCAATAGTCCAAATCCAGATATTATGTATTATGATAAATCAGGAATCAGTATTGGTTCATTGGTTATGTATTCCAGAGACACTAAAGCAAAACATATTGGTATTATTTTAGACTCATGTTTTTCAGGTTTAGCAATGGACTCAAAATATGCTAGAAAATCTTTATCAAATAGTAAAGGTTTAGACCATGTAGAATACGATACAAAAACTCGTTCAATACGGATTAAAGCTACCAAAGTCAGCAAAGCAAATAATCCAAATAGTAAAATTAATAAACTGTTAAAAACTCTTTTGACTAAAAAATCAATTAATATTTTAACAGCAGGAGATGACCAACCTGTATCGGATGGTTCAAATCACTCTCCATTTACACAAGCTTTTTTAGAAGTATTAGACTCTTCTATTGACAAAAAAGAGGGGTATATTCGCTTTACAACCCTTGCTGATTACATTAAAAAATATGTACAAGAGAAGACAAAACAACAACAGAAACCTCAATATAAAAATGAAAGTTTAGAAGATGGAGATTTTATTTTTAAACTTTAGAAACAAAAAACAAAAAAACACTCAAAGGATGAAAGATGAAAAAATATATTTGGTTATTAAGTATACTAGGAATAGTATTTTTTACTGCTTGTGGAAGTAGTAGTGAAGAAGCAAAAGAGTTGCAAACAAAACAACTTAAATTAATAGGTATTCCACAAGATATTGTGGCAAATATTTGTCAAGATGATAATGAGAATGGACTTTGTGAATCCAGTGAACTTCAAGCAAAAGTAAGCTTTAGTCAAGGGGACAGCATGGAGACTATTTGGTCAAAATTAACCTTGACTTCAGAAGGTCGATACCTATTAGAGACATATGACCCATCTAAACCACTATTATTAGAACTTAAAGACACAAAGAGTCAACACTTTACAGAGAATTTTACTCTTCCATTTAATGGGTTAAAAGATAGTGAAAATGAAAAAGAGTTATCTATTTTACAAACAATGATAGATAAAAATGTTTTAGTGCCTAATAATGTGAGTACGGCAAGAGTTATGAAAAATGTTGATGATTTCTACAAAACACTTTTATCAGACTTAGAACAAAATATTAAGATTTTAAAAGAAAAAGGTTTAACAACCAAACAAGCTGTAGCTGGAAATATTAAGGAAATGGCTGACGAGTTAATTACAAATGGCATAGAAAATACAATTCCTGCCAAAATGAATGCGTGTAACGGAGATACAAAGTGTGTTAATGATGTGTTAACTCCACTATCTACAGAATTAATATTAACCGATGAAGAAGCGAATAGCGTATCTGGAAAAGCTGAAGAAGAGGAAGAACAACCTAATAATCAAGGGAATAACAACGTAAGTAAAATTGATTTGCTAAACTACTTCCCTGCCCAAACGACAGAAAAAACTTTTATTACAAAGGACAGTTACTCAGAAGGAGAGAGACCAGAAGTTGATTCATACATAACTAAAATAACTAGAAATGCAAATAGTATTGTATATCAAGATAGTGATGATGAAGAAGAGACAATTGTTAGGATAAAAGAGAATACTTTAGAAATAGATCCTATGAATGAATTAGATAGAGAAGGCGTAACAAAATACAGTTTTGAAACACCAAGATATGTTAATATAAATGATACAACATGGAATTTTATTTATGAATATAAAGATGAAAATGTAGAAGCAACAATAACGCAAACATGTACATTAGAAGCTCTAATAAACGAGTTCTCTCATGGAGGATATACCTACAAAGGAGATATTCTTAAAGAAAAATGTATTATGGATACATCCACTAATAATAATTTTGAATATCATAATATCTTATATCATTATTTCCAAAAAGGTATAGGACTAATTGCTGAGATTGATGACGATTGTACTGATGGAAATGGTATCACACAAGATAGTGATGGATGTAAAGCCGATAGCTACTCTTATATATATTTAGAAAAGTAATTAAAAACGATACCTCAAATTAACCCCATAATAGGGTTTGGCTATAGCATCAATACCTTTGCTGTAGTCAAACATTACAGTTAATGAATCCCCTCCTTTTAGTGAGCTAGATACTCCTATAGAGAGGGATGTTCCTATATCTTTATGATTATTAATTGCCAATCCCATAGATGCAAAAGGTTTCAAACTTCTCTGAATAACTCCTTTTGATGCTCCCCCTATACTCAATTGAGTTCCAACTTCTGTAAAGTTTTTTGGTAAAAGATTTTTTACTACCTTATCATAACGATTATAATTTATATAACTATTAAATTTAATATCTGGGTAGCCACTTCTAAATAAATAATCTCCACTTAATTGTAGCTGTTCAGACTCTCCGACATGCTCTCTGCTCTGTTTTTTATAGCTACTTTTTTTATAACTTAAAACAGTAAATATGCGTGACGTAAAAGCTTTTTTAATAGAAAACTTAATAGAGTTCTCTAACCCATCTATCGCTAGTTGTGGTGTTTGATTGGTTCTATTTTGATAGTTGCTATTTAACCCAAACTCTAAACCATTTACTTTATACCCTAAATCCAAAGAGCTACTTATAAAACTATCTTTTGTTGAATGAGAGCCTATAGAAAAATCCCACAATAGACGGTTCATACTATTTTTAAGAGCTATCTCTAAATTACTATCTTCTCTATCTTTGGCACTATTTTCTTGATAGTTATAGTGTTTAAAAGAGATTTTAGATTCCACATCTTTATAAACATTCCATCTATAACTAATACTCTCTTCTATTGCTGAAATAGTAGGCGTTAAGTGTCTATATTTAGAAGAGAAAGAGGCTTTAGGATAATCAGAATTAACCATATCATTATAAATTTTAAACAGTTCAACATCTCTGCTGTTATCATCAATCCCTTGAAAAGCCAACGAGTATGCCCCTGCTCTGTCACCTATATCTAACGATGCCATCACTCTGTCTCTAAAGGGTAGAGTATCTTTATGTTCTTGTAAGAGTCTCTGCTTTACTTGATTATCTCCTGAATAAATTGCTAAATAGAGATTTAGCCAAGGTATACTAATCTTATTTTTAGATGCCAGATAATGAACCATAGCTCCATTTTGGCTGTAGGTATACCACCCTATTTTCATATCTAAAAGCTCTTCTTTAGAGAACAATTTTTGAAACTTTTTAAAATAGGTCGTTCTCTTTTCATGAGGGGTTTTGTATCGAAGGGCTAACCCCAAATAGACTCTAGCAAACTCTTTATCTTTAAATAATCTAGGCTCTTTTTTAACCATTTTATTTAATCGTTTAAAGAGCTTTAGACGAACTTTTAATGCTCCTGCTACTCTGTCTTGAAGCTCTAATAAATCAGCAAAGACCACTTGATACTCTATATTATCGGATATTTTCAGTAGGGGTTTTAACCAACGAAGAGCCAAATCACTTTTTTGCAGTTTAAATGCCATTATAACAGAGGGGAATGCAACCTTTTTTTGTAGTTTTTTATCTTTTCTTAGAAGTAAAAACTCTTTTTTTAATGGTTTCAGTAACTCATTATCTAAAAGAAACCATAAATAAGCTTGATGAGTAGAAGCATCTTTTCTATTAATTTCTAATGCTTTACGATACTCACTCAGGGCTAATTTTACCTGTTTACTTTTAATATGATAATTTGCTAACACAATATGATAATAGATATTTTTCTCAAAATGCTCTTTATTTTTTGGGCTAAGTGTTGCTAAAAGTTTAGAAATAGCGTTTAAGTCCTCTTTCTCTAAATAGAGGTACAAAAGAGCCGTTAAATAGACTCTTTTTTTTGTCTGATTCCACAGCTTATTATACAAATAAGGGAGTCTCTCTCCTTTATTAAAAGCTCTCTCTAACTTAATTAATTTATCATAATTACTATACGCCAAAGAGTTTCCATTTTCTGCTTTCCATAATTTATTAAACATATAACGATAATCTTTTTGCAACCAACCCAAATCTGCAAGACGTTTATCCTCTTTTAATACTTTTGCGTAAGCATAGGCTTGTTTGTATCTTTTCAAAGTAATCAGTTTTTGAACTGCCAACGTATGAAGTTCTTTATCCCTGCCATATTTTTTTTGAAACAGGTCATAGAGCATTAATCCTTTTTTATAATGGCTATTTTTATACGAAAAAAGTATTGCCTCTTTATGTATTTGTCGATTTGGAACTTTTTTTAGAAGTTTTGTAAAATAATGCTCTGCCTTATCAATTTCCCCCGTGTATTCATAATATTCAGAGAGTTTTTCTATACTTGTATTGTCTCCATTATCAACATTACGCTTATAAATTTCTCCTAAAATTTCATGAGCCGTATTGAGAGTACAGGAGTTTAAAATATAATGTTCATATTTTAAATTTTTATAGGAACGATACCCTTCTATATTTAATGCCACAACATCCTGCATCTTCCCCTGCCATAAAGAGAGTTGAATTGTTTTATCCAACCACTCTATGGTTTTAAACCTATTTTTTGCATAGGTAGTAAGCTCTAATGCAGGAAGAAGCTGTTTATTATACGTTAAGCTCTGTACAGCCATTTTTGTTAAATTGGAGTCAAACAATTCTCTATATTTAGAAAAAGTATTCTGTGCAAATTCAGATGCCCCTTTAATATCCCCTACCTGCAAAAGGGTTTTTAAAAGAAATGTAATATCTAAAGCGTCCAATTCAATACCCATTTGATACAACTTAATCAATTCAGAAATATCATTTTCAAGGTGTTTACTCCCCTCTTTAAGAGTCAAATAGAGTGCTGTATTAAAATATTTTGTTCGCTCTTTTCCTTTGGGTTTATTTATAAAAAATCGTGTTGCTAAATCTTTGGCTTCTCCATAACTCTTATGTTCAATTAATGAACCCAAAGCGTACTGATAAAGAGTCTCTTCAAACTCTGTATACTCTATAAGATGTAACAGATACTCATACGCCTCATTTTTATATCCCAAAGCCAATGCCTGAACAAACGCATCTTTTTCAAAATCATAATTAACCAATTCAGGTCGCTCTTTTAGAAAACCTTGCAATGAGACATATTTAAGTTTTGTAAAATCCAACTGCATAGACTCTGCAAAGAAAAAAGTATAATCCCTCTCTCCTTTTGTAAATTTAAAATAGTCATAAAGCTTCTTTTTTAACTCTTTAAGTAACTCCTCTGAACCCTTATGAAAATATAATTTTTTTAATAGAAGATATTCAGATTTATAAAGCTCTCCTGATTTAGCCTTATCTTTTGTATTTTTTAAAAGTTCTTTAGTTAATGTTAATGCTTTTTTAAAATTTCCTGTATGCTCATAATTTTCAATTAATATTCTTTTTATTCTAAAACTGTCAGGGTAATAGAGCAACATACTCTCTAAATAATTAATAGAAAGATTTCTATTTTTACTTTTACCTTCAATAATCTTATCAATATTGTCTTTAGGAAAAATCAAATACAAAACAAAAGAGAAGACAAAAATAACACCTATAATCTCTTTAAATGAAAGAATAGAGGAACTCTTGTCAGGATTATTGACACTTGAATACAACTTCTACTCCTTTTCCTTTTGAACTTATAAATAGAAGATTATTATTAAGTTTTTTAATATTAAACTCTTTAGAAGACAACATATAACATGTTTTTGGTAGATAAAAATTTGCTTCTAATGCTACATTGGATTCTAAAATAAAACGATATGTATTCTCTTCTTTTTTAACCAAATTTACCCAACCATTCGAGTCAATTAGATGGGGATCAGAAGCATTTTTATTGAGTATAATTTTATGTTTTTCTCTTCGGTCTAAAGTAACATAAGTTGTCTCTTTATGATAAGTAAAGCCTGCCACACCTTTACTCTTTTCTATATCAATATTAATTTTTTTATCAAAACGAACGGTGCGTAAAAATCCTGAATTTCGTATCTCGTATCCACCTTCAATTTTTGCAATAGCCGTTCTATAAAACCCTCGTGCTTTTTTTATGTATTGAGAGGCATAAAGTTTTGACGTTTTCTGTTTAATAGCCCAACTGTAAACCTCATCAAGTGCTTTAAAAGATGCCAATTTTGAACCTGAATAGAAATGATAATAGATATTAATCGGCTTTAATCTGTACGGTTCTCCTGTCATCTTAAAGGTCTCAATAGCACCTCGATAACCCCAAAAAGGCCCTAGCCAATCATGAGTATAGACATTCTCATTCTGTTCTGCTGTATAGACTTGCCAATACTCTTCTCGTTGCAAACCAAACGGTGCAATATGACTAAGCCAAGGATCAGACTTTTTAATCGTGGTATCTCCTCCATTCATTCCAAGAATGCCATCTCGTTCACAATACGATAAAACCACTTTTGTGGGCAGGCAATCTCCACTCCAAAATATAATTCTCTCTTTCTGTTTTGATTTTGGAGTTAAAGAGAAGATAAAATCAACACTATCTTTTGTCTCTCTTTTTAAATTAAATTCATAATTTGGTATAGGTAAATGATAGTGCTTTTCAGACTTTTTACTTGCCTTTTTTTTATCTAAAAAATGAATCTTTTTCTCTTTTTTTCTCTTTATATTTTCATCTGCTTGCCCCCAAAAAAATGGATGAGACAAAGTATGACTAGCTGGTTCGATCCAAGGAATTTGATAAATTTTTCTAGCTATTTTTTTCATACGAGAGCTAAGTTTTGGATAGAGTCCAATCGAATCAACCTCGCCTTGAACCAAAGAGATAGTTTGAGGAATTTTGTATTTACGGTAAATATGTTCAAGTAGATATTCAGATGCTAATTTATCGGGGTCTGTACGGACTCTCTCCATAAAACCATCGCCATCAACATGAACAAATAATATTCGTCTACCTGCCTCGGTTGTAGGGTCAGGTACAGGAATATTATCTAAACGTAAAGCATCTTTAAAAAATTTAAAGGGGTTTATTGTCCAGTAGTTTTCATACTCGATACTATGCAAAAATGAGCTATGTAACGCATATCCTCCCCAAGGAGTTATTGCAATAGGCATGCTTTTTTGACCATTTTTATAAACTATATTTAAAACACTTTTAGAATTATTTGCATAAAGTAACTCCTCTTCGTAATCAATAGAGGCAGGCATCTCATATGTTTTATAAGGCTTATTGTACTTAACCTCTACTTTATCTAAAAATTTATTACTGTTTTTCTTATAGCCCATCCCAAAAAATTTTAAATTAGAAGGAGTAGGCTTAAAAACTAAATTATTTAAAAAGAGTATCTTAATATTTTTCTCTTTTAAACCTTTTGCCCATGCATAGATTTTATCACTATTTTTAGTTTTTCCTTCACTCCATACAATGACAGAGTGATACTTGTCTTCGACTCGTTGGGGTAAATCTTGGGTAGATATATCATACAAAATAGGAACATAACCCCAATGTTCCAAAGGCATTGATGCCAAAAGATGGACATCAGAATAGACAGCATTTTTATCTTTGAACATCGATTTATTAAATAGAATCAACACATCACGTCGAATACGCTGGGTATCGCACTCTCCTTGTTGCTGAAGCAACCCATCCGTTACATATGGGATAAACCCCAGCTTGCGAATACGTTTAGCGATATTCAAACGCTCTTTTGTACTTTTATCACTGTACTCTATCGAGATAACATCCAATCCGTATTTTTTAGCTTTTTCAAAATTAGCCATCAACCACTCTTTATCATTTTTAGGTACAGGTATGTACTCTTTACCTGAATGGTTATAACGATTTAACAAGCTCTCTGCTACAACGGCATCAATATCCTTATGTATCTGTTCTAGAATTTCAAATCCACGATTTACAATAATTTTTGATTTTGGATATTTTTGATGTAAGGTATGTATAAAGTCTATTAAGGCTTTTTGTTGTAACTTAAAGAGCCTTTTATCTTTGGCTGTTACATGATACGCATCCATCGTATCTAAAAAGAAGTTTCGATACCCTTGTTTATATAAATAGGCTATCCGTTCAAAGATAAACTCTTGATAGGCTGATTTCCGTAAATCTGCAATAAGTGAGTTCCATGTTCTATTCTCGGAGATAATCCACGATTTTTTGTATTTATTTTTGCTTTTTCGCCAAGGTTCAATCTCACCCACGCTCACATAAGCCACCATTTTTTTTGGGTAACGCAGGGCATAAATATTGTCTATTGCGTCGGCTTCCACCACAACTTTATCGTAAAAGTTTATAAACCTATCGTCTATATTTTTACTGTAGATAAACGCATAACGTTCATCAGCAGATACGCTTGTCCATAAAAACAATAAAACAATAAAAATTTTACTGCAACATAAATGTCTCATAATCCAACTCCTGTAAAATTCTATTGAGTGTAGCAATACTAGCAACAAACAAAATTAATAGTGTTATACTGTATCCGTAACCGTAAAAATAAGGACCCATTTGAATACTAATCCATGTTAAAAGAGCATTCATCAAAACAAAAGCCAACGTATATAAAAGAGCCTCTTTTTGTCGGTCTAAATAGTAGAGATAGGCTAAAATCGACATAAACCCCAACTGCAACTGAACACCAATCACATCAACATAAAAAAGAGGCAGATAGAGTTTTGGTAAAAGTAGCAGTTCAAAGAGCTGTTCAGCACTTAAAAAAAGGAAAATATTAAAAATTCCCTGAACAAAGAGTATCTCTTGTATGCTTCTTTTTACAGCATCTATCATTGCCTGTTTATGTCTTTTTATTTGTCGTAACGTACCATGGCTATTAATAGCTCGATAAAAATCGGCATAGGCTTGTGCAAAATCTACCTCTAGTCGAAAGAAAAAGATTGCCATACCAGGGATAATCGATAAATACGCCAAAAAGATAGGAAAATCATACACCATTGAAGCATGTAATCTATCAATAACCACATAACCCACAATAGGTGTAAACCAAAAAATAACTTTATCTATCCAAATTGCAATGTTATAAAGCATACCCGACCATGCTAGTTTCCAGTAAAATTTACCATAATTTTGTTGAAACATATCAAAACGAATAAATCTTTTATTGTTTTTATGTGAAGAGGGATAGTAGTAGATAATCCCCAAGAACAGTAAAATAAAAATCAGAGAGTTTCCAATAATAAACGAGATAAGTAGACCGATAATAGCATAATCTCGTAAAAGAACCGAACAAGCATAAATACCTACATAACCTAAGAAATAAAATAGAATTACATGTTTATAGAGCTTTAGACTGGCAGCCAAAATATTTGCCATCCACACACACGAGAGTACAACAAAAAGAGTAATATAGAGCAAAACAAACAGATTACTCTGCGTATTAAAAATAAACAGTGCCACAAAAAGTGCTAAGAAAAAACCTGTAAAAATAATAAGCATCAGCATACCTATAAAATTAGGCAACACCAAATAATAACGCTTTTCATACATTCTATCGGCAATAAAACGGGTAAAAGGGAGTTGAAAGAAACCTGTAAAAACCGAACTTAGAGCCAATGCAGAGACATAAGTAACCGATGCTTTTAACATCGTATCTTCAGAATCTATCGTATGAAAAAGATAAATATTACTTAAACCAATACCCAAAATAATAATCATCGAAATAACCCATGGACCCGATGATAAAATCGCTGAATACCCAAATGTTTTTAGTAGAGACGTTAACGATTTCTCTTTTAAAATCTGTTTAAGTTCAAAACCTATTCCTGCCATTACTTCTCCAACTCTTCAAATGTTTTTTTATAAACATCTCGATAGTTATTCAAAAATATCTCCTGTGTATAAAATCTATTAACCCGTTCCAAAGCAACTTTTTGAGCTTTATACCACGCTTCTTCATCTGTTAAAAGTTTAATATATGCCAAAGAAAGCTCCTCTACATTTGCAATTTGACAAATAACACCTGCTTTTCCAAGCTCTCTGTCGCCCTCTTGCTCCCCACCATAAATCAACTCTTTACATGAACCCACATCTGTACTTACACAAGGCACACCTGCTGCAAACCCTTCCAAAATAACCAAAGGCATCCCCTCACTAATAGAGGTTAGCGTTTGAAGACCCGATTTTGGAAGAATATCTGCGATATTTTGAAAACCTAAAAATTTAATATTCTCTTTGACATCCAATATTTCAATTAAATCTCGGCACTCTTCGGCATAAGCTATCTCTTCATCATCGGGACCTACTATCCACGCCTCTACATCAGGTATTACATTGGCTGTTACACGAACAGCACGAATAAACGTTTTTATATCTTTAATAGATACAACTCGACCAATAAGAGTAATAACCTTAGGAATATCTTTTGGACGATATTTTAGTGTTGCCCCTAATCGTTGAATATCCACTCCATTAGGAATAACCGTACACAGTTCACGTTTTGCTCCATAGGCTATCTGTGTCTCTTTTGCCACAGAGAACAAAGAGAGTATAGGATTAGCCTTACTGTACGACATTTTCCCAATCCCTTCAAAAAAATTAACCCACATGGTTTGAATATAATTATCTTCGGCAGACTCTCTAAACAAATCCAATTTTTTATAAAGATTAAAAGAGCTGGAAATCAAATCTATTTTTCGCTCTTTTGTATAGATTCCATGTTCTGTTAAAATAAAAGGCTTACCCGTGTCATTAGCTATAAGTGTGGATAAAAACCCTGCATAACCTGTCGAAGGAGAATGAACAATTTTTCCTTTATGTAGAACAAAGTTTGCCAACTTTACCACTTTCCAAATAGGTATATGAATACTTCTTACTGACCAAAAATAGTCCAAAAAAGAGATTTCGGGGCAATTCTCTTGGTTCTTATTTGAGATAAAATACCATGCTTCACGACTATAAAGAAAACTTGGCTCATCTATTTTATTACGGTAAAAATCCAACTTTTTAAATTTTTTAGGAAAATCTTTCTCTTCTTGATTATTTCTAAACCAACGATATAATTTTTCAACCTCTTCAAAATTCTTAGCCTCTCCATTTTTAGATTTAACAGGAGTTTTTTCATTATCATCAAACATAAAAAGTTCAACCACAAAGACCAAATTGTCAGGAAATTCAAACAGTGGTTTAGGTGAATAGTCTGATTTTCTACTGCCTAAAAATGCAATACCAAAACGATACTCAGGAAGACCCGTAATAAGCTGTGCTATCCATGAAGAGACCCCTCCACGAACATAAGGATACGTTCCCTCACAAGGAATCAAAATATCCACTTCTCCTCTATCTAATAACACTTTCATGAAGCCCTCCATACAGAAACCAATGGTTTTAATCGTAAATCAATATCAAACTCTTCAGGTAGAATGTATTGAGAAATAGCATTGTATTTTCGCTGAGCATATTTAATCTCTGCAAAAAAAGTATAAAGAGATTTTTTAGGAATACCCAACTCAATCGCTTTCAAAAAACACTCTTCAGCAAGGTTGTACTCTTTATTAAAAATTTGAATTTTTCCTAACAGTATAAAGGCCGAGGCATTCTTCTCTATCTTCTCTAATATCTTCTCTATTTTTCCAGTATAAAACGATACCAACTGTTGATTGGCAACTCCATGAAAAATAAACTGCCAATAGACTTGTGCCAACTCAAAAGAGAACTTCTCTTTCTGTTCCTTGCTATGAACATCAAGAATTTTCTCTTGAAGCTCTTTAATCTGTGAATTTAGTCTCTTTTCAAAAGATGAAACTAAAGCAAAAGCATAAAGCCGTGTCTCATCAGAATCGTCAGCTAAAAAATGTTGAATTTTACCAATATTTCCTTGGGCATTACTGTCGTATAAAATTTTTAACGATTTAATCTTTTCATCACTACTTATGGTCTCTCCAAAATTTGAATCCAACGCTAAAATTCCCTCATGAAACTCACTATAAACCATAGGAAATGTACTTGCTTGTTCCTCAAAATAAACCGTTTCATATGAAGGTCGGCTAATACGATGTGTTGCCCATGAAAAACCAAATAGAATCATAACTACAGTTAGAATAATCCCTATAAACAGTAAGCCTATATTCATAACCACAAAAAATATAAAAATTTCTAATCTATATTTTTTATACTTTATAGGTAAAAACAATATTAATAACCAAGAGAGAAACATCCAAACAACTACCTCTATAGAAATCAAAAGCACTATATCTTTTAAAGAATTTTTCTCTTGCAATACGTTAATAATAGTACTAAAATCAAAAAAATCAAACACAAGAATGCTCCTCTAATAGAGACGAAAAGTTCTTCACCAAAATATGCTTAGTCTCTAAACAACGAAACTCTTCTTGAGATAAATTACTTTGTAACCCCTCTTCAAGTATCTCTATTTTTGATTTATTTTCTATTTTGGCTAATTTATTGTCCAAATTTTTAGCCTTTTGATACATAGCAGGAAGGGACATAAAGGGAAATAGAATAAAATGAACGTATCGACTACCACATTTTAAAGAGATGTATTGGTCTAAAACATCTAACTCTTCGTTTAAATAAAGAAAATCATGAATCTCTCTGTCTACTTGACTGCTCTCTGTATAAATCGCATAGATTCGACTCTCTATCCCAAAGCCATCAAAAATATTGGTTAAACGTGCTACTTCCAATTTAAAATCAACACTATCTTGATGTTCATGGTTCTCATAGATTGAACTAGAGTTCTCTTCTTTTTTAGCTTCTATTTTATCTAAAGAGGCTCTTTTTTTATACTCTGTCCATATGTAAGTAAATACTACATTTATCTTCAATAGGGTATCTTCATTATAAAATAAGAAAGGAATGTTTTCGACAATCAAAAGAGCCACTATTTTATTTCGTTTATCTAAAAATGGTACCGCATAAATATATGCTGTTTGCTCTTTTTCCTCTAAATCTTTTAAATAAATTGCCTTCTTTCTAGAGAGTGCCTCTTCAATTAACTTATCATCTTTTTTTACATTAAGATTTATATTTCCAATAGATGAAAAACATCGCCCCAAAGAGCCATTATCAACCCTGTAAATCATGGCAGAATTAACAGCAAAAAATTTCTTAAGTACTTTAAGGCTGTTCTTTGCACTCAATTCAGGAGTATTGTGTTCACAACTCTCCAATACTTCCGAGATAACAAAACGAAAAGAGGCAGGCTGAGTAATGTAAATAGATTCCAACTTGTCGTGTGAAATTTTCAGTGTAAAAAAAGCAGAAGACAGCTCTTTTAATCGTAATTGAAAATATCTATTTTGTATTTTAGATTTATCTATTTCACTGTGCAAATTAGAGAAAAAGAGTCCAAATAGAAAAACAAATGCTAAGTTTTCAAGCAGTACCGTAATATAAATAGGGTCTTCTAAATAGAGAAATGTTGTTAACAAAGCAAATGTTACCCACATAACCAATCCAATAGCCAAACCATAGAACAGCGTTACAATTGCCAACCATAAGATAAGAAATGAAAAATCATAATGAATTAAAAGAGCATCTTGTTTATCAAAATAATACCCAATACCAACAATTACCATTGCAAAAAGAACCACTTCAAATGCTTGAAGCAGTGGAGAACGTTTTTTAAGTGTCATCTTGTTAGTTTACAAACTTTGGTATAAGCTCTTGGGCAATCTCTTGAGCAACAATACCTATAGATTTATGTCCCCAAGCACTTTTTGCACCTACACCATTAAAAACAACTTTATCCATTTTTAAATCAATAATAGAGATACTAAAAGAGACCACAGGTTCGCCATCAATCCCTGTTTTATAACGCCACTCTTGAACATTACCCATCACAAGATACTCTGCTCCAACCAATTTAGCCTCTTCTTTTTTAGCCTTTAAAAAATCTTTTTTACTTTTAGTTGATTCCATCTCATCTGAGCCTGCAACCAAAGAGCTAAGAGCTACAGAGTTTTTTGCCAAAACCGATTCAACAATACTAGCAGCCCGTAGACCTGCCATAGGTGTTTCGGTATAGTTCCAAAATGAGGCAATTGCATATTTTTTATCTAATGGAAGTTTTACGTTTTGTCGGTTAAGGATACTTGAACAGCTTGTTAATAGCCATAGAGAAAAAAACAATCCTACTATTTTTTGTTTTATCATTATAGAAATACTCCCTGAAAATATTATTTTAGGAACTTATTGTATAGTATTAGTCTTAGATTTTAAAGAAAAGAGGCATGCTAAAAAGAAGGAAGAGGAAATTAGTATATTTTTTAAACATAAGCTTTGAAAATTACAAGTTAAAGAAGCTTATGTTTTGAGAAAATGTGAAAATTACATAAAATGTAACTAAGGCAGTTTAAAGACGTACCTTAGGTCGAATAATTATAGAGAGAAAGGAACAGTCAAGTAAGCTTGAATTGTATTTCCATCAATAGAAGCATCATCACTACTTGCATTAATCAATGCAATTGTTGCATCAACTGGACCAACTTTAGTAGTTGCAGTCAATGTGATTTCGTCCATCTCTAACAAGTTGTTATTATTATTTTTAACACTTGTATATTGAGCTGTATACGCATCAAACGCTGCTAAAACCATCATTGATTTTGCACCTGCTTGACCTACGAAGTTGTAGTTCCACCATGCCTCTGTATAAAGTTTAGATTGACCACCATGAGCTCCAGCAGTTGCTGTGTTACCCATGTATACTAAACCTTTATCATCAACTTTAGAGTAAGCAGCAGCCAAATCAATACCTGAAACATTATAAGCTAACTTAGCAGCAACTGCTTTAGTATCATCTGCACCATCAACCACACCTTTTGGAGAGATTTTAGAGTACTGAAGACCAACAGAAAGCTCTTTTGTAGGAGTAATATCAGCTTGTAACCAAATCGCATCTGCTTCATTTCTAACATTATAGAACCAAAGTTGAGCTGTTGTCATTGGAATAGATTTATTAATTACCGCAGCAGCAAATGCACCTTCATTTACAGCAAGAGCTGCTTCTTGTGTACCATTTAAAGCACCATACTTAGTCATACCACCATGTAGGTTTTCAAATCCATTATGACCATTTCCACGACCAACCCATGCAGCAATCAATGTAGTATCTGGAAGATGATTATCTACAGCTACAGCTGCATCAAATGTATTCTGAGCAATATTCCATGTTTCTGTAAATGCTAATGGTGTATCAAGTGTTTGACGACCAATAACCAACATAGTTTTTTCTACAGGTTTTAATACAATATTTGCTGTATCAATCCATGCTGAATCTTGTACGTCTCCTTTGTTATGTGTTACCCATGTAGCACTTACTAAAGTATTCTCTAGACCAAGTGTACTAACACCTGTAACACCTGCATTAACAGTTACACCAGCAACAACTTCTCTTGTATAGTCAAGATTAATTGCTGTGTCTCCCATTGCACCATTTTTATTAAAAAGGTCTGCTTCACCTGCATCTGTTGTACCATAAAAGAGTTTAGCATCTCCACTAATTTTAGCATCACCTGCCATTGCAGTTGTTAAAGCTAATGCTGTAATCAAACTTAATTTCGTTAATTTCATTTTCATCCTTTGTAATAAGTTATAATTGAGTATAACAAAAAAAATATAAAATAATCTGTATAAGTTGTTTATTTTTTAATCACTCTTATGTTGTTACTAAAAGTAATAATATAGAATTAACTTTTTATACTGACTTTAATTATCTCTTTCTCATTCACAAAAGTTATCTCTTTTGGCTTATTTAATACTCCAGCAATCTCAATTTCAGCTTGAACAATCCCCTCTGGCACAGCATCACTATACAAATTTACAGCACACTGTTTAAAGTTAGGCTCAAATGATTTTGGGTCGAAATCAGCAATGGTTACATTATTTATCATCTGTTCACTAAAATGGAAAGGAACAAAGCAATCGCCCTCTCGTACCACTTCGGTTACTTTAACAATTAAATTTTCAACGCTTCCTCGGCTAGAACCTATTTTTATTCTATCGCCACTTTTTACTTTTAATTTATCAGCATCTTTTGGATTTAACTCTACCCACGCTTCAGGTGCTAAATCATTTAATAGCCCAATAGTTTTTGTTTTGGTTCGTGTATGCCACTGCTCTACCGTTCGCCCTGTATTTAGATTTAGTGGAAAATCAGGATTACATGATTCACTCAAAGGTTTCCAATCAACAGGAAGGAGTTTTGCCTTTCCATCGTCAGTTTTACACTCAAACCCTTCTGTATAGAGCCGTTTTTTACCCTTTGGATATTCTTCATTACAAGGCCACTGAATCCCTCCAAGCTCTTCTATCTTCTTATAGCTCATTCCAGAATAGTCACAGAGTTGCCCTTCACTTACGCGTTTTATCTCTTCAAAAATATCACGACTTGTTTTAAAATCTTTAAAGAGTAATTCATGTTTACCTTCAAAATATTTTGAGAACTCTATAACAATATTTGCATCACTCATTGTCTTACCCAAAGGCTCAACAGCTTTTCGTGCATAGTTACAACGACGCTCTGAATTGGTATATGTTCCCTCTTTTTCAGACCATGTCGCTGCTGAAAAAATCACATCGGCTATCTCTGCTGTTTCACTCATAAAGGCATCTTGAACCACCAAAATATCAAGCTTTTTCAAGGCTCTTCGTAGTTGATTTTGGTCGGGGTAACTTACCAATGGATTGGTTGCAGTTATCCACAACGCTTTTATCTCTCCACGGTCAATCGCATCAATTATTTGTGGATAAGAGTAACCCCTAGCTGTAGGAATAAGCTCTGTAGGCACCTTAATAATATCGGCAAAGATTGCTCTATCGGTATCACTAGCATAATTTCGATACCCAGGGATTGAGCTTGTAAATCCAAACTCTCGTGTTCCCATTGCATTACATTGACCCGTAATAGAAAATGGACTTGCACCCTCTTTTCCTAAATTTCCTGTAATCAATGCCAAGTTACAAATAGCCGAAACTGTATCTGTACCTATTGAGCTTTGGTTAACCCCCATTGTCCACGCAGACATCGCTTTGTCTGCTGTGGCATATATTTTTGCCAAATTATAAAGCTCTTTAACATCAATACCTATAATATGTGCCACCTCTTGTGGGGGATAATTTGTCATAATGTGCTTTTTAAACTCTAAGCCTCCAGAGGTTCTCTCTTTTATAAACTTTTCATCTTCCCAACCCTGCTCAAAGATAATGTAACAAAGTCCATTGATTAAAGCAAGATCAGAACGTGGAGCAAGTGGCACAAAAATATCTGCCATATTTGCCGTTTTTGAATGTCGTGGGTCAACGACTATAATGGTTGGTTTTTTACCTGTTATCTTTTTGTTTTTAGCAATATGAAGCTTCAAAATTGGATGATTATCAGCAATATTCGCCCCAATCAGCATAATCACATCAGCATGAGAAAAATCCTCGTAACTTGCAGGTGGACCATCTGAACCAAAAGTTTGTTTGTACCCCATAACAGCCGATGCCATACATAAAGTTGTATTTCCATCATAGTTATTGGTTTCAAGTCCAAGCTGAACAAACTTACCCAAAGTATAAAAATCTTCGGTCAAAAACTGCCCTGTAGAGATACACGCAACAGCCCCTTTTCCATGCTCTGCTTGAATCTCTTTAAACTTTTCAGAAACATTTTTAAATGCTTCATCCCACTCTACAGCCTCTAACTTATCATTTTTACGAATCATAGGAGTAGTTACACGGTTATCCGAATCCACCATCTCATGTTCGGTCAACCCTTTAGGACAAAGTGTTCCTTTACTTACAGGGTGTGCAGGGTCACCTTTGGTATAGACAGGTCGCCCATCTTTGACCCCAATATAAAGCCCACAACCAACGCCACAATATCCACAAGTACTACGAACCCACTCATCTGGGGTTTTAAAGTTTGAGATTTTACCAAACTTAGCATCATCTGCTTTTTTGTACTTATCGGTTTTGATGTCTACGCCTAGGAAGTTCTTGATTTTTGCTAACATGGTTTGCCTCTTTTGAGTGTAATTGGCTTATTATAGTGAAAATTTCAACTTGAATGGGATATAAAGTGTATGATTTTTGGGCAGTTGAGTAGTAAAAGGAAAAAGGCTTAACCTATGACGAGACTAAAGCCCAATGCCAATGAATTAAGGATTTTTTGTAATATTTGGACAAGGCAGTGCCATTGTCCCTTGTATAATACAAATAGAGATAAAAATAATAAAATAGCTCTAAAGGATTGAGAGTAAATTGATTGTCCCTAAAGCATTGAAATAGTGAAAGATATTAAGAAAATATATTTGAGTATGTGAACCTCACTCTCCCAAATCAAAGATTATGGAAGAGGATTGCGAGGAAGATTATGTTCAATGATAGAATCAACCAATTTTATACTCGTCTAACAGCCAATGCTAAATCTAAAAAATTAGCTGTTATTGCTGCCATGAGAAAGCTTGTTTTAATGGCTTTCTCCATTTTTAAAAGTGAACAAATTTATAAACCTTTGCCTGTTAAAAATTAGTTCACTAAATATTGATTTCGTCAGCTTTCTTTAAGACGGAATCTACGATATATCAATTGCAAATTTGTAGGGACAAGGAGGGACTCCCTTGTCCTTAATTCATTGGCATTGGGCTAAAGCCATCGTTTCTCTATATGCCATCTGCATTTACGAAATCAGCGTGTTTACACCCAAACAAAATAATTTTAATTTTTATGATTTTCAAACATCTCCAAAGCCTTAACAAATTTCTATTAACACCGTTTATTTCTCATATCATAATCGTCATGGTCACAAATACATTGTAAAACAGCCACCTTATCAGTTATTGAGAGCAATATCCGATATTGGGTATTAGGAATGCGTATTGAGTGACGATTTTTATCATGTTTACATTGAATCTTTTTAAAGTGTAGCTGAGGCTGAGAGCTATCTTCTTCAAAAAGTTCTATGGCTGATTCGATTGTCTCTTTTGTTAAAATATGTCTTTTGGTAGTCCGTTTAAAAGTTCATTCATAATCTTTTGATTTTTCAATAACCATTATGAAACTTTCACATATTTTTTCTGAATCTCTTTCGCTTCAAGCACCGAAGCTCTATCTACATTCTCCACCATAGCAAGATGCAATTTATCCACCACATCATACAAATATTCAAAAAGACCGTCCTCTTTTTTTAACTCATCAAGCTGTTTCTTATAAAGTTTAATAATATCAATAGAGTCATACATACTATCATAAAAGCTCTCCAGTTCAATCTCATTAGTCAAGGCTTTATATGGTTGTCATAAGTTTACGATAGATGGCTTGATTTTCTGTATTATAGGCATCAACAGCTATATTGAAAAAATCAAGATATGAATGGTTTATAATAGCTGACATTGGTTTTCCTTTTATTTGTTATGATTATTATAGCATAACTCATTTTTTCTTATTTGGAACTTTATGATTTTTGAAAATTTTTAGAGCTTCCATTAATTTAGTTTTTTTCTTACTATCTTTGACTTTATCAATCCAACTTTTTATATTTTTAAATTCCCAAGTACCCAAATCATCATTTACATACTTTTCTTTCTATTTTTTAATACAAAAACCCAAACAACCAAAGAGGAATTTTATTTCCAAATCCAACTTCTATATCATCTGCTATCACAAACGAATTTAGTACATCTTTTATCTGTTTGAAGCTCTTATTTTTGCCACCTATTTCAACTATATATTTTTCATCTACCAAAAAATCCCCAACTTTTGAATATTTAATCTCGTAACTGCTACTTAATTGATTGACAAAAAAACTCTCTCTAAGCGTTCCTATATCTTGATGGTTACAGTAGGTATAGCTTAGATTTGTATTGTTTAAGTAGAGCTTAGAGGGTTTAGAAAATACTGTACCTCCTTTTGCTTGAGGCATGACCTTTTGAAAAATATCTCCAACTGTAAGATAGTGGATATAGAGATAGAGTGTCTTTCGATTAATTCCAATTTTTTTTGAGAGATTTGTTAAGTTTAACTGTAACTTCTCATTTTTCACCCACTACGACACATAGCAACCTTAACACTACTTCCCAAAGAAGGAATTTCTCCTAAATCTGTTAATCTATCTTTCAAATAATCATAAAATGAAATTCCAAGCTTTCGA
>Ga0256826_1000154_pt1 | contig 36740 bp, 31 predicted proteins | sample CV79metaG_FD_185975 | JGI IMG/M metagenome (GOLD analysis project Ga0256826, IMG submission 185975) | Hydrothermal vent microbial communities from East Pacific Rise, Pacific Ocean - CV79 | ecosystem: Environmental > Aquatic > Marine > Hydrothermal vents | place: Pacific Ocean: East Pacific Rise...
GCATTGTATCCTGTGCTTACTTTTTGCTGATTTCTAAACTTTTGAACATCAGCATAAAAAATATTCCACAACGTTAAAATCTGACGATTTTGATTAAAATCACTTTTTTTTATTTTTGCATTATCAAGATAGCTTTTAATTGTTTTATCTAATATTTTTAAATGGTTATTTCCATTTCGATAGCTGTAAAATATAGATTTTGAAATCTCTTGCGTAAATGCTTTTTGTTCATTAATAACCGTTAAACGATAACTTTTATCTCTATTTTCACTGCTAATAAAACTAAAAAGAAATACCAAAACAACCGTGAGTAGAAAAACTAAAGCACCTACTATTTTTATCTTTTTCATTCCCCTAACCCCTCATAAATTGCTTCTAAATCTTTTCTATTTACTATTATAATTTCTCCATGATCAATGTCAACAATACCTTTACGCTTTAATCGATTAAGTACACGTGAAAGGGTTGAGGGTTGAATATTTAACACCAAAGAGACATCGTATCTTTTTAATTTATTAAACATCCGAATGTCCGATGAAAGCATCATCGCTACTTTAGCTACAGAGTCAAAAACAAACTCTCTATTGACTAAATCTTGTAAACGTTTCGATTGTTGTATCACTTCGTTTGCCAACTCTAAACATAAAAGACCCTTCTCTAAAAATATCTCTTGAAACAGCTGGTAGTCTATGGATAGTATCTGAGAGTTTTCAATAAATGTAATGTTTGAATAGGAAGTTAAATGAGTATCGCTTAGGGAAGATATTTCAGAAATAATACGATTGGGATAGATATAGTATAAAAATATCTCATTGTTATGCTTATCCATTTTATACGCTCTTGCTAAACCATCTACTAAAAAAAGCAATTTACTATGGGAACTTTTTTCATAATAGAGAAGAGAATTGCTCTCATAATTTTTAAGTAAAGATATATTCGCCAACTGTTCTCTCTGATTATCACTTAAATTAGAAAAAAAGGTTAAACTGCCAAAAGCTTCTTTAATATTCAAAATAATTACCTCTACTTAATCATATTATTAATTTACCTTATCCTTATTGATGTGAATCAATACATCGTTCTTGAAGCTAAAATTATAACTTTAAGTTAAAATAATTATATTTTTAACTTATCTTGATGAAAATCAATTTTATATTAAAAATAATAGGATAATATTTATCTTATTTAAAAAAGGAGCGTTAAAATGCGTCTATTTCTAAGCCTATTCACAGTCCTCAGTATTCATTTGTTAGCGAACAATGTCAACACTTGTCAAAGTTGTCATCCGATTATCTCTAATGAGTTTCAACAATCATTTCATAAGAAATCTACAGTTAAAGAAGATGCCGTTCACAAAGCCATATGGGATAGACATCCTGCAAAAGCAAAAGGAAACTACAAATGTGCCAAGTGCCATACCCCAAATGCAAGCAAAGAGAATCAACAGCATCAAGGTATAACGTGTATCTCTTGCCATACTATTACAGGTATCGAAGAGCATGCAAAAGCTAACAAAAATATCTACGAGACCAAAGACAAAACACTCTACTCTGCCGAAAAAGAGATGGAAGATAAAAAGGTAGTCTACAAAGAGAAAAGTTCATGGTTAGGTTTAGTAAAAGAGACAACAGGTTCTCCGTATCATGATATTGACTATAGAAACAAAATTTTTTATACAGGTAAAATTTGTATGGGATGCCACTCACACAAAAAAAATGGAAAAGGCTTTGATGTTTGTCGAACCGATATGGCAGAAGTAAAAGATGAAAAAACCAACTGTATTAGCTGTCATATGCCAAAAGTACAAGGGAGTGCTACGACAATTAGAGAGAGCAAAACACACGCGTTTCATGGTTTTGCAGGTGTAAGAAATAACCCAAAGATGTTGGCTAAATATGTAGATATTAGTTATAAAAAATCAGAGAATGGATTTAATATTACAGTAGAGAACAAAGCCCCACACAATCTTTTGACTCATCCACTAAGAGTTGTTCAGCTTAAAACTACTCTAAAACGAGATGGTAAAAAAGAGGCATTAAAAACAGAAACATTTGTAAAAGTCATAGGAACAGAGGGGAAACCATCAATGCCTTGGTTAGCAACAGAGATTGTAAAAGACAACATGATTAAAGGCAATGAAAAAAGAGACATTGCATTTGATACCAAGCTCCAAAGTGGCGATGAGATAGAAGCAACATTAGGTTTCTATATTGTTAATCCAAAGGCTGTTAAAAAGTTGGGACTTCAAGAGCATAAAAAGCTTAGTAGCTTTACTGTTTTGAAGAGTTCTTATTTTAGAGTGAAATAACGTTATCTCCCCATAGTCAAAACTATGGGGTTTTACTATTCAAGAATAAAGTCTATAACTTTGGGAAACATCTCTTTATTTGTAAGAGTATCCCAATCTTTTTCATAACCAATCACACCCTCTCTCTTCTGATGTTCAAAACTGTATTTATCTTTTAAATGATGTAAATCTACCTTCTCTCCAGAAGTCAAAACAACATCTTTTTGAATCTCCATACTCCTATCATAAAGTACAAAAGTCTTAATCTCTTCAGCATCCATCATAGAAGCCATAGCAGAAATATTACTTACTCCAACTTCTAAACTATAATCCTCTAAATCATAAAGCTTGTCTCTGTACTCCAATTTTTCTTTAAACTCTTTATATACCCAAGAGTAGACCCAATCGGTCTTTTCAGCTACAAAAATAATCTTTTTATTTAACTCAACAAGTGAGTGAATAGTTTTAAGCGTTTGATTAACCAATTTACTATCTCTGATTCCTGTATTTGGATGTAGTTTAAGAACTATAGTCTCTATCTCTAATTGTTCTGTAATGATTTTTATAAATTGTGCATTCTCTTTATGTAAATGAAGTGTTGAGTAGTTCTCTTCTACCATTGCACCCTCCCATGTAGAGGCAAATAGAAGAGCTTTTTTATCACTTTCTGTTTTATTTGGCATAACAGAACACAAAGCAGATTTACCAATTTTTATAAACTTATAAGACTCCTCTTTTCTAAAAATCTTATGCGTTACAAATCGCTCAATGGCTAAATCTCCTGTAACCAAAATATAGTCAAAAACCCGTATCATCTTTTTATAGTAGGCTATCTTTTCACTATCTCCATGCCCTATCCAAACATGTTGAGAGTAAAGATTTTTATTAATAACAGCATAATTCTGCATACTGTTATGGCTATAGAACCAAATAGCATTTTTGACACTGGGAATATCCCTAAAATTAATAATACAGTGTCCTGTTAAACCATATTTTTTTAAATCTCTACGAATATATTTGACGCTCTCAAAGTGGTGTTTATAGACAACAAGTATTTTATCTTTAGGGAAGAAACCTTTTTGAAAAGGGGGATAGACTTGATCTATAATATTGGTTACTTTAGAATTTACAAACAAAAAGTATTTATACTCTTCTATATTTGATTCATTTCCTTTACAGAAGAGATTTTTTCTAAAATCTCTTAGGAAGTTTTTTATATTGGCTTTGGTTAGCATTACTCAAAATCTTTCTTTAACATTTCTATAACTTCAAAAGCATTAATAATATCCTCTTTTGGAATAGACATAAAATTGGTTAACGATTTCTTAAGTTGTGTAGTTGATATATCTTTAGTTCTCTCTAAATAAACCACTTCACAATGCTCTTTTAAAAAATCAAACTCTCCTGTCCAATCATCTCCAATCGCAAAAATATTAATATCATACTTTTTTACATCTGTTACTTTTTGTTCCCAATTCTCTTCGGGAATAACTTTATCTACACATTTAATATTGGCTACTATTTCAGCCCTCTGTTGATAAGGAATCATCACTTTTTTCCCCTTACCACGATTAAACTCATCTGTTGAGATAGCTACTATAAGTTCATCGGCCATATCTTTTAGACGTTGTAATAATTTTAAATGCCCTATGTGGAACATATCGAATGTTCCGTAGGTTATGATTGTTTTTTTCATCACTATTTTATACCTTGTTTATTAACCTATAGCTAAAAATGAAAATATTTGTCCATCTTTTTCTATATCTTTGTAAGATGCTATCTTAGATAAAATACTACTTTTTTTCAAATCAATAACAAGCTTATACTCCAATAAAGTATCCATATCTACGATAGAAAGATTTTTTCCTTTTAACTTAAACAAGCTTATTTCAGAAATAGGTTTATCTAACTCAAGTTCACTATACTGTTCTAAATCTAAAGAATAAACTCTTAATTTTATATTATTACTATTTCTATAAATAATTAATTTTGTAAGCTTTAACTCTGCCGTAATCTCTATTTTTTTCTTTTCTATACTTCTATCACAATCAATATCTTTTGATCTTATCTCTGATAAATCATAAAATAGATTATTTATCACTGACATTAAAATATTAATCGTATTTATAGCAACATCAGGGTGTGTTTTAATTTTAGGATGGCATACATTTAAGTATTTTATTTTATTCTCTGTATCATTATCTTTAATAATTGTATTAATCGAATTATAAATAGGTGATTGTTGAGAATAAATAATATTAATCTTATTTGGTACTTTATTATTTTTCATAAGATTCGAAAACTTTTCTTGTTTAGATTGAGAGTAAATCTTATGTAATTTTCTAGGCTTAGTAAAATGAGAATCAAAGGAATACTCTTCATGATATTCATCTGAAACAATAGGGTCTACAGCTACACATTTATACCCCCCTAAAATAGCATGATATAAAGAGGCTGTTCCTCCTTTACTTGCACCATATAAAACAACATTATTTTCATGTATATTGTTTGATAATAATATAAATTTTATTAAATCTTGAATTTCACTTTCTATTCTATCTGAATAAATTGTATTCATATAGAAATTCCCAAGAACTCCTCCAATATCTCCAATTCTTAAAACATAAGTATTTTGAGGAATATATTTGTTAATAGTAGTAAAATTAACAAAGAAGTTTCTTCTTGCAATATCAGCATTAAATGCTAAATCTGCTATAGAAGAGAAAATAATAATCAAACGTTTATCTGCAAAATCTAATAAAGGTGTATTTAAAGTATAATAAATATCCTTATATATTTGAAGATTATTGACTTTTACATTATGATTAAAACTCTCTGCATCAATAAACTTTTCAAATTTTGAAATACCATTAAAAGAAGAGACTAAATAAAATCCATTAGAAGCAAGATAAATTAATAAATCTTTTACAAAAGGCTCTCTTTGTGCAAATCCTATTAAATTATGATTTCTTTCTTTTTCTAATCCAACATTAGACCGATCGATATATAATACATTACTAAGTAAATTAAAATCAAATGCTTTAGAAAGCATTTCCTCAGTTAGAATAATTTTTAACTCTTTCATACTAATCTCCTAATATTTTTTTATAAAACATATTTAATGTTTCCTTATTGTATGATGTATAATTGAACTCTTTTACTTCTTGCCCATTCTCAATAAAGTCAACTATACTATTTGCTAATCCATCTATACTATTTTCAACTAAAACTCCTGAACGATTTTCTAGAATACTTCTATTTCCTGCTATATCCGTAGCAATAATAGGTTTTTTTAGAATTAGAGATTCAAATAATGTAATTGGTTGCCCCTCATGATTTGAAGATAAAATAAAACAATTTGATTTATCTAAATAAGGATAAGGATTTAATTTTTGTCCAAGTAAAAATATATTTTTCTTAAGTTTTAAATTTAGAATTAAATGTTTTAGATGATTTTCTAATGGTCCACTTCCTAAATTAATAAGTTTTACATTAGGATACTTTTTAACTACTATCGAAAATGCTCGAAATAACTTCTCTAAATCTTTTTCAGGAGAGTGTCTAGCAATATTAATAAAAACTATACTTTTATTAAAAATAAATTTATCTCTTGGCTCAATTTCTTCTTTAGATTTCGTTAAAATATTTTCAGGACTCTGAACATTATTACAATAAATAAATTTCTCTTCTTGAATATTAAAAAGTGTAGATATTTTTTGAATATTTACATTCATAATCGTTTCTGAAACAGGTACAATATTTTTATAAAAACTGTACAATTTAATATTTTGTTCTAAATATGGAAAGCGTAGTTTCAACTCTTCATAAATATCACTGTGTAAAAATATAGAATTATTCTCTTTTGAACTAAAAAGTGATACCCAAAAAGTATTATACCCCTCAAAATTAACAAAATAATCAAACTGATTATCTCCTAACATACGATTCATCTCTCTTGAGTATGCTTTATAAAAGATATTCCACATTTCATCTGTTGTTAACTCTTTTTGAGAAGAAAATTTCTTTATAATCCAATCTTCTTCTAGTCGTAAATTCATTCCACCAACTCGACCTAAAATAGATATTCTTTTATCTATTTTTGATATTTGTTCCAATCTTTCTGGATGTTTATTCATCGTTGTATTAGGTTCTACAATTACAGTAACAGAATACTTATCATAATCAATATGGTTTAATAAATTAATAAATGAAGAGGTAATACCATTAGGAATAAAAGGTCCACCATAAAATAGAATAGATTTTTTATACTTTCTTTTGGGTACATTTAAATTTATATCTCTATTACGTAGAAAACTATCAACTACTCTAATAGATGCCCCTCCATCATCATACGAACAAAATTTTTCTTGTGCTTTTTTCTGTATAGAGCTAATAGTACTATCCTTAACGACTTCTTTAATAGATATCATCAACTCTTCTCTTGTATTACATATTTCTCCACCTAACTCTTCAAGAGGAAAATAAAGTCCTCTCTCCTCTTCATACTCTTTTCTATCATAAGTATAATAAATAATCGGTCTGGCTAAAGCCATATAATCAAATGCTATACTTGAATAATCAGTAATTAAAACATCAACAATAGAAAGTAATGAATTTGTATCAATACTTGCAGGAACAATACGACAATTAATACTTAAATTACCTAAAAGTTTTTCTATCATATGATGTCCACGAAAAAGAATTTCTATCTCTTCAAGCTTTTCCAAACTAGATAAATCTTTTTCTAACCTTGTAGTATCAAATTCAGACTTTCCATGCATCCCTCTCCATGTAGGGGCATAGAGAACTATTTTTTTAGAAGTGTCTATTTGAAGTTCTTTTATTAAAGTTTTTTTATCTTCCATAGAAATATTCAACATCAAATCTTGTCGTGGATAACCAACCTCTGCAACAACACCATTAAATATATTGCGAACATCATATCTATCCAATAAAACTTTAGTTGTATAATTATTAGGACTTAAAATATGAGAAGCTTGTAAAAAATTTCTGCTTACATTTTTATGTGCCATGAAACTTTCTTTTACATCTTTTCCCAAACTTTTAATTGGAGTACCATGCCAAGTATTTAAATAATACTGTCCCTCTTTTCTAATAAAATATTCAGGGAAAGTAACATTATTAATAAGATATTTTGATTTTGATAAATAACGCATATATAAATCACTATCTCGTTTAACAAAAATAATATTTGAATATTTTTTTAAATCTTGTGGTATTTTAGATTTATCATCTAAAACCCAAATATGTCTATACCCTTCAAATTGTTCATTTTGGTATATGGTTTTAAATATTGCATAAGGATTACAAGAAATTGAACTACCATGATAACTCTCATATAAAATAGTATTTTCCTCTATCTCAAATCTTTCATAATACTCTGTGTAATCTATACTCCTTTTAAAATTTTGATTAGTTTCATAATTATTTAAAGGCGTACCATGTGCAAGCTGAGTAATCTTTTGTTCAAGAAAAATACTACATGCCTCTTTATACTTTCCTTGTTGAGCTAAAACATTTCCAAGTAAAAAATAAAGATTTGCATCAAAATTTTCCTTTCTAGCTAAATGTTCTTTATATCCATATTCTGCTACTTCCCAAGCATTTAATTTATCTGCTTTATTACCTAGAGCATACCATAAAGCTGTATCTGTGCTGTTATTTTCAAGTGTATTATGTAGCAATTCAATATTTTCACTTAACTCTTCTTCTACTACTGATTCTAAGGAGCTTAAAGATAATGATTCTTCTTCAGAATTATCTAATTTAACGTTTTTCATTAATAGAAAAGATTCACAAGCATCTTTATATCTCTGGGCTTTGTTTAAAACATACCCTAAACGATAATAATAGATAGGATTATGCTTACTGCTATGAAATGCAACCAAACTATACGATTTAATTGCACTATTCCAATCATTTAAACGCTCTTGTACAAAACCTAAACGATAATACCAATTAAGGTTGTATGCTTTTAATGAGATTGCTTTAGAATAAGATTCTTTAGCCTCTTTCCACTTATATAGTCTATCAAAAGATAAAGCTTCCCTATAATATAAATCTCCATTAACATTTTTATTATCTTGTTTAATTAATTGTGTATAATATTTATTAGCAATAGACCAATCTCCACTCTCTTGATAAAATAAACCTATACCAAATTGTTTATTATTTTTATTAGGATGTAAATCAATTGCTTTTTTAAAAATAATTTTAGCCTTATTAAGTTCATTATTTTGTTGCAATATATTTCCATACTTAAAATACCACATATAATCTAAATAACCTAATTTATCCATTTTATTAAGTACCAAAGAGGCTTCATCTAAAAAGTTCATATTTTCAAGAGCTAAAACATAGGAAAAATACCACTCTTTCTTTACATTTGGTTCAGATAGTTCTATTGCTACTTTTAACGTATCAACAACTTGCCACCATAAAAATTTACGTTTAAGTAATTCACTCAATTCATAATAATATTGTGATTTAGGTTTTATTAAAATTGCTTTTCTTAAAGCAACTTCAGCCCGTGAAAAATACTTCTCCTTATTTAACTCTTTATATATAAAATAGTAATATCTATCTGAAGGAATATCAATATCAATAGCCTTAGCAACATATATTTTTAATTCATCTTTGTTAAAACGCTTTTTTAAATAATCTTTAGCAAAAATATGTGGTTGTTTTGCTAATTTATAAATTCCTTTAATTGTCATATTCTTTTCCTATATTTTATTTCCATATTGATTTTCTAAAGCTTCAATATACTCTTCTTTACTCATTTTTAAAATTTTTGCTAAAATGTCATCTGTTTCTATTAAAGCATTCTCTTTTAAACTTTTTAAAAAAATAAAATTGCTTAATGGGTCATGCCTAATAAAATCAAAATAATCAACTCCTTTTTTACCATGACTTTTATAAGATTTATCATAATTATTATCTAAAAAAAGATTGGTATTAAAAATTTTTATTTTAGAAATATTAAACCTCATTAAATCCATAATTGCACGTTGAATACCACTCGGTGTTCCTTTAAAAAATGGGTTTACATGAATATGTCCAGCATAAAACCTCTTTCTAAGAGGTTTTTTTATACCTAAAAAACAAATATCCTTTTCTCCATGTATTGTATCCATAATTATCCAATCTAATCTATTCATAAATGATATTTTTTGACTATCTATTCTCTCTTGTGGTAATAGTTGTGAAATATAAAAAGATATATCTGTTTTAGTTCCAAAAGTATCTTCTGAAAACTGTTCCATCCCTGTATAGTTAAAACGAAGAACAATATCGTAACTATCAATTTCAGCACCTAATTTTAAACTTGAATTCAAAGGTCCAACAATTGCTATAGATTTATTTTGTATATAATCAGAGAATTCCTTTTCTATAAGAGAAAATTTTTGCTGATAAAATTTTGTTACAGATACATGTCTATTAAAATATAGTTCTGTTACCCCCAAGAGTAATAAATGTTGCTGAATATATTTTTCATCTTTTTTTAAAAGATTATTTCTAAGAGTATCATATCCTATCCTATCATTTATTTCCACTAATGCATTTATTTTATATCTAGCAAAAGAGACTTTAGGTACTCTCTTTGTTAAAATGACTGATTGCAAGGCTTTATCTCTAGCTAAATAATATTTTTTATATTGTCGTGTCAATATAAATATATTGGCAAAAACAAACCAAACTTGATAAGGTAACTTATCTGTTTCTAGACTATTATTAAATACAAATGAAAGAGACTCTATTTTATTTAAAAAATTTTTATTTAATAATGATTCCAAATCTCCATCAACAGTTTTTATATATTCTAAAATAATTAAAAATTTTAAATATACCTTTCTCCATTGCTCCGAGTTTATTTTAGAATTCTCTATTGCTTTTTCCAATAAATATCCTACTCCTGCAAAATTTTCCGAATCAAACTTATGATTAACATAGATTAATACATCATTTATATCTTTTTTTTCTATATCAACTAAATGTCTAATTCTAGATTCTTTTATATAATAAAGTGTGGAAAAGACTTTACTCTTTTTTCTTAAAAATGTAAACTTTTCAAAACTCTCTTTCCATTTCTTATTGTTAAAATCTTCAATAGCTGATTTATACAATGAATCTAAACTATCTACGGTAGTTTTACTCAAGCTCAATACTTTAGTCTGAAACATATCTATAGCTTTTTGGTTGTAACTTTTTGTATTAAACTTAGTTAAGGTTAAAGAAGAGGTTAAAAACTTTAGCATACCTCTATAAAGACCACCTTCACTATTCTCAACTAAGTAGCCTAAATTATTTTCTAAAACACTTCTCGGTCCTTCAATATTGGTACTAATAACAGGCTTATTTAAAACCATAGCCTCAAATAAAACCAACCCTTGTCCTTCATGCCTAGAAGATAAAATAAAACAATCAGATGCTTTTACATATGGCATAGGATTAAACTTTTGCCCTAACAAAAAGACTTTAGTCTCTAATTTAAGCTCTTTAATCAGTTCTTCTAAACTCTCTTTTAGTGGTCCTTGACCGATAATAATTAATTTAACATCACTAAAGTTACTGCTCAATTTAAAAAATGCTTTAATAAGTCTATCTTGTCCTTTTTCGGGAGAAAGCCTTGCTACATTAATAAAAACTCTACTATTAATAAAAATATTTTGCTCATTTTTATCTAAAATTAAAGCTTTAGATTTATCAATTATCTCTTGAGGATTTAAAAAATTAGTACAATAATCAAAGTTATTATTTTCGACATCTATATTTTTTTGATTTATCTCATGAGAATCTTTTGAAACAGATACTAATTTATTATAGTTTTTATACAATTTCATATTCGCAAAAAGATATGGAAAACGTATTGTAGCCTCTCCTAAAATATCATTATGCAAATAGAGTACAGAGGGTATATCTTGAACAGAAGAGAAAACTCTTAACCAATATTGACTATAACCTTCAAAGTTTATTATTAAATCAAATTTTTCTTGTTTAAAAACTCTTTTATACTCTCTAAAATATGCTTTATCAAGTATCTCATACATCTCATTTGAACTTAATGTGTGTTGTAAACTAAATTTACTAATAATCCATCTTTCTTCTAAAGTAATTAACAATGTTGATGTTTTTCTAATAATATTTATATTTTTACTTAATCTATTGAATTGTTCTAAATTTTCTTTATTTGTCATTACTTTATCTTCTTCTATGACCAAATAAATTTCATATTTATCTTTATCTATCAAGTTAATAAGATTTAAAAATGATGTAGTAACTCCATTTGGAATAAAAGCTCCTGCATAAAATAATATAGATTTCTTCTCTTGTTTATTTTGAAAATAAAAACTATTTTTAAAGAAGATATCCTCTATCACTTCTAATATTTTTTTACTACCCAAACTATTATCATTTAAACAAAACTGTCCCTCTTTCTGAATGAAATAATTAGGAAAAGTACTATTATTTATGAGATATTTTGCTCTTGCTAAATATCTCATATACAAATCACTGCCTCGTGAAACAACAATAATTGAACTATTACTCTTTATGTTTTTAGGAACTTCTTCTAAACCGTTAGAAATCCAAACATGTCGATATTCATCAAAATGAACATCTTTTTGCAACTCCATACAAATATCATAAACAATAGAATTCCCATTACTATCACTGTATCCTTCATAGATTATTAGTTTTTCGTCTAATAAAAAACGTTCATAATATTCTGTATAGTTTATACTCTTTTGTAATATTTTATTATTATGATACTCTGTTTCAATCAAACCATGTGCATCTTGAATAACGCGTTGTTCTAAAAAAAATTCTGTTGCCTCTTGATACTTCTCTTGTTGAACTAAAGTAGAAGCTAATAAAAAGTATATATTCTCTTTAAAGCTCTCTTCTCTTGATAAATACTCTCTATAAGCATACTCTGCAACAGGCCAAGATTTTAAAGCTTCAGCTTTTTTTGCAAACTCAATCCAACCATTGCAAGATAATGATTCATTCTCAAGAAGGTATTGGTGCAAAACTACACCATTCTCTTTTTCTATTTCTCTGTTTTTTACTTTATCTAAAACCAATAATCTTTTTTTCATCATCAAAAAAGCTTCACAAGCCTCTTTGTATTGCTCTTTTTTAACAAGTACAAAACCCAAACGATAATAGAAATAAGCTAAATGTTGTTTATGTTTAAAGACAGCAACTAGATAAGATTCAATCGCTTTATCATACTTTTTTTGTCGCTCCTGAACAATTCCTAAACGATGATAAAAATTAATCTCTTCATCACTATTTAAAATAGCTTCCAAATAAACTTTTTCTGCTTTTTCCCATTCATAACATCTATCATAAGCTAAACCCTGTTTATAACTCATTTGAATTGAAAGCTTTTTACCTTTAAAATACTCTGCATAAGACTTAGAAGCTAAAAGCCAATCTCCCTTGGATTCATAAAAAACTGCTTTTCCAAAAAGTTTAGCCTGTTTTGTTTGGTCTAATTCAATAGCTTTAGAAAAAAATTTTTGAGCTAAATCATTCTCTTTACATTGCTCTAAAGCATAAGCATAAGAGAAAAATTCATCAGAATTTAAATGATTCTTTTTATAAAATTGTTGATAAATTTCAATTATTTTATTAAAACGTTTCATTTTTTCTAAAGCATCTATGTATTTAAGTAATAATTCTCTTTTGGGTTCAAAAGTTAACTCTAAAACCTTTTCAAAAGCATCAACAACTTGCCACCATAAGCCCTCTTTTTGTAAAGGTTCTATTTTATTATAATAATATAAAGCATCTTTTTTTATTAAATTCATTAAGAGATATAATACCTATTTGTTTAATTTTAAAATTTATATGATTATACAAAATCATTACTTCAATTAGCTTTTAACTCTTTATTAGCTTAGGTAAAAAAGCTATAATACCCCCAAGGAGCTACCCATGAAAACAATCGGATTAATACCATTTTGGTTTAACAATGGACAAAGTAGAGATATTAAAAAATTAGCAGGTAAACATTTAATCGAGTACACCATTGCACTTTTAAACTCCTCCTCTTTTATTGATGAAACCATTCTCTATGCCACAGATAGTAAAGTCTTAAACTACATAGACCCTGAATTAAAAGTAAGCTTTTTAAAACGTCCTAAAAGCTTAGATAATGCGAATATTTTAATAGAAGATATTATAGAGAGTTTTTTAAATGAGTATGAAGTAGACATTATTGTTTTACTGCATCCATACACTCCATTCTTAACCAAAGAGACATTAAATCAGTGTATAACCGAAGTAAAAAATAGCTCTTATAATTCTGCTTTTACAGCCATAGAAAGCAAAAAATTTTCTTGGTATAAAAATGAACCATTAAACTTCACTAGAGATACAAAATCACCTAAATTAAAAGATTTAGAAGCTATTATCTTAGAGCAAGGATTACTTTATGTCATACAAAAAGAGAGCTTTTTAAAACAAAAAAGCCGAATAGGGACAAAACCTTATATACATATGATTAACCACTTTGAAGGGCATGAGATTAACGAAGCAAAAGATTTTGAAATAGCAGAGCTTATTGTAAACTCTGGTATGTTTCAAGGAGTATAATATGGAGACTATTAACGTGAATTTTGATGAGAATAACTATAATATTTATATAGGAAAAAGTGTTATAAATAATATTTCAAAACTCTTAAATGAAAAAACCAAAAGTAAAAAAGTGATTATAGTAGCCGATAGTTTTTTTAAGGACTCTATTGTAAAAAATATCATAAAATTATTAACTGACTTTGAGATACATACCCACTTTATGGAGGCTGGAAAAGCCAATAAGAACATGAATGAGGTACTAAAAATCTACTCTATTTTAGAAGAGAACGATTTGGCTCGTGACTCGACACTCATTGCAGTTGGTGGTGGGGTTATTGGCGATTTAGCAGGATTTGTAGCAAGTACATGGTACAGAGGAATGAACTTAGTGCATATTCCTACCACCCTTATGGCAATGGTAGACAGCTCAGTGGGGGGAAAGGTTGCCATTAATTTTAGAAACACCATTAACGGAATAGGAAATTATTACCACCCTATTTTTACCCTAATGGACTTAGATTTAATTGATTCCCTACCTGCACGTGACTACAACTCTGGAATCGCAGAGGTTATTAAGTGTGCCATTATTAATGATGTTAATTTTTATAACTATTTAGAGCAAAATTCCAAAAAAATTTTAGATAGAGATGAAAAAGAGGTCATGACATTTATCGCCAAAACAGTTAAAATAAAAATCGCCCATGTAAAAGGCGACATACGAGAGGGGAACAAGCGTCTGCTTTTAAACTATGGTCATACCTTGGGTCATGCTGTTGAAATCTCTACAGCGACCAACTATCAAGAGTTCTACAGGCATGGAGAAGGGGTTTCCATAGGCATTATGGCTGTTGCTTATATTGCAGAGAAATATTTCAATTTAAAACCATCCATTTATAAATCGTATAAACAACTTTTTAGAACCTATCAACTTCCTACTTCGGTTTATGCTTCACAAGTAGGTTTGATGAGAGAAGCATTAATAAAAAAGTGTTTACGAAATGTGCTTAAAGATAAAAAACGCATTAACAACCATTTACGGCTAATATTAGCTGATAAAATTGGAAACGCTTCGGTCTATACAGATGTCCCTTTTGAGTTGATAGAAGAGGCATTTAAACATATTATAAAGGAGTAGCATGAACTACAGATATATTGGGAAAAGTGGATTAAGGGTTTCAGAGATTGGGCTTGGAACAATGACTTTTGGAACAAACGCCTCTAAAAAAGAGTCTTTTAAAATATTAGACAAAGCATATGAACATGGTATAAATTTTATAGATACAGCAGAACTTTACCCCTCTCCTGTCTCTAAAGAGTTGGCAGGGCTTAGTGAAAGATACATAGGCGAATGGCTAAAGAGTAAACCAAGAGAGTCACTTATAGTCTCCTCTAAAGTAGCAGGTGGGGCAAATAGCTGGTTTATCCCCCCTATTCGGCATGGCTTAACAGCCTTGGATAGTTTTCATATTATCAAAGCTGTTGAGGGGAGTTTAAAACGTCTGAATACCGACTACCTAGACCTATATCAGATTCACTGGTCCGATACCGTTGTACCCATAGAAGAGACCCTTAAAGCATTAGATAAATTGGTAGAGAGTGGAAAAGTCCGTTACATAGGAACATCAAACGATACAGCTTATGGATTAACCAAAGCCAATGAGATAGCCAAATATGAAAAGTACCATCGGTTTGAGTCTATTCAAAACAACTTTTCATTAAATAATCCACGCTTTTTAGATGAGCTCTCTACGCTTTGCCAAAAAGAGAGTATTTCACTTTTACCCTACTCTCCTTTGGGTGGTGGGGTTTTAAGTGGAAAATATAACAATGGTAACTACCCTAAAAATGCACGATATTCACATCATGTTACTATAGGCTCTTTACGTGAACAAGCAATGGCAAAACGATTTATAAACTCTAAAACCATAGAAGCCACTAAAAAATATATGGCTTTGGCTAAAGAGTTAAATATCTCTTCTGTTACTTTAGCTATTGCGTGGACACTTAGTTTTGACTTTGTGGCTTCTACGCTGACTTCTGCTAGAGTTAAAGAGCAGTTAGATGATGTGTTAGCAGGAGTTGAGTTTGACATGAGTAGAGAGATATTAAAGAAAATTCAGAAAATTCAACAAGAGATTATGTACCCGATGGGGTAAATAATTCATTGGCATTAGGCTTTAGCCCACAAAAAACAACCAAAGGAAAACCATGAAACTGTCCATAGTCCTACCCATAAGAGAAGGTAGCCAACGCGTTAAAAACAAAAACATACGACCGTTTAGTAAAGAGGGAAAAAGTTTAACCCAACTAAAAATAGAAGAACTACTAAAAATAAAAAATGTAGATGAGATAGTAGTAACAAGCAACTATGATGAAGCAATAGAACAAGTCAAAGCCATTGCCAAAGATGACCCAAGAGTAAAAATAGACTACCGACCTGAATACCTTTGTCAACCTACCACCATTGTAAAAGAGCTTATAGCGTATATGCCCACTATTACACAAGGCGAACATATTTTATGGCTTCATGTCACTAGCCCTTTTGTAAAAGCTCAAGATTACCAAAATGCAATAGAACGTTATTTTGAAGAATTGAACAATGGGTATGACTCTATTATGTCAGTAACAGAAATAAAAAACTTTTTATGGTCAGATAGTGAAAAAAAGATTATAAATGCACCCCACAGTGATAATATTTGGATTCAAACACAAGATTTAGAACCCTTATACGAGATTAATCATGCTTTTTATATTAATTCATGTAAAAACTATTTAAGTATGAGTGATAGAATTGGGAAGAGACCGTATCTGTATAAGTTAAAAGGAAGTAAAGTTATTGATATTGATTATGAAGATGATTTTGAGTTGGCTAGAAGGATTTTTGATTAGAAAGAATTAAAATAAGAAGTTGAAAAAGTTGCTAACCAAATGAATGGTTAGCAAGTAACAAAACTTAAAGTTTTGCTGTTAGAAAAATATTACTTTTGGAAAGCTTCAACTCTTCTTTCTCCAGTTGCTGTAGTCATATAAGAGTCAACTATTGCTGCACCTGTTGTTGTAAAGTCTACTGTCCATGCATTTGCAAGACCAGCTGCTTTTGCTGCATCAAATAATGGTCCTTTATTTGAGAATAGATATACTGTTCCTTTTGCTCCAATATCAGCTAAAGTAACATCTGCTGTTTTACCATTTTGATCTGTAATCATTGCTGATAAGCTAGCAGATTTATCAGATTTTGTAGTAATTTTAACAAATGTTTTATAGTTTGTATTCATGTAAGGTACTGTAAACTTAGTTAAACCAGAAACTATAAAAGTTGCAACATTTTCTGTTCTACTAAATGTAATATCACTTGCTGTACTATCTGTAAGATTTGTATCTAAATCATAAATTTTACCACTAATAGTTCCTTCAGGAATTACATCTGTTCCATTTGGAGTATATGTAATTCTAATATGGTCATTTTCTCCATTTATTTTTAAACCAGAAAGAGTTAAAGTTGTGCCATCAAGTTTATAGTCTACTGATTTATTATTATCTAGCATAACTGTTACATCTTTTAATTTAAGTTCACTGTTTGCAACAACACCTTTTTTATTAACAAAATTTAAATCAAACTTCATTTTCTCCAAGAATATATTTTGAGTATTACTTGCATTAACTTCTATAACTGTTGCACAAACTTGAGTATCATCACACTCTGGACACATCTCAAGTGTTGCAGTAAGGAATGGTGCTGCACCTACTGACATTCCAGCATTAATACCTGAGGCTACTGGAGTTGTTGTAAATTGTTTCATCTCTTGATTATAATCAATTTGACAAGTAGGCACTTTACAAGAAATTTTAATTAATCTTGCAGTTTTTCCTAGTTCATGTGTAGCTGTATCATAATCATTAAATGATGTCCCCTGAGTTGTTTTACCGTTAGTCACTCTAGCAGTTAAAGCTTGACAGTTATTCCCAATACCAAGGATAGCTGGAACCTCTTCTTTACAAGTCTCTTTAGTCATAAAATAGATATGAGAACCTGCATCAATTAAGCTTAAGTTTGCATCTGGTGAAAACTGGAATTGTGGAGCAGTCATAGCACCATCAACAACTGTTCCTCTAGAGAACATATTCCCAACTTTTGTTAAGTCTAGAGTAGAGATATTTGATTCATTTCCATCTGCTGTTGCACATAAGAAAAGACTATTTACACTTTTAAAACCACCATTTTGAAACTCTAATGTAAAACCTGAACCTTTTGTAGCATTAATTACAGGAACAAAAGTAAGATTTTGAGTATTATTTCCTTTAGTTTTATAATCAATATAAAAGGATTCTGTTCCAACTTTTGTCTCATTCCCATCAATTAATAGTTGAGACTTTGTTAAAGTAGCAGCAGTAACACTAGAGATAGCAATACCAGCTAGTAAAGTACTTACCGCGATTTTTGAAATTATATTGTTCATATATGAACTCCTTGTAAAAATTTAAATTCATGAGAACACTTTCTCACTTAATGCATTCTAACACATATACTCTTAAAGTAAAAATATTTTTAAAAAAAAAAAGACAATATTCTCCTTTTTACTATAAAAATATAAATTTATTATTGAAAATTCATTAAATCTAACAAAGCTTCGGTAACAATAGTTGCATCTCTATTGTTAGATATAATTGTTGGTTTAACTAAAATTACTAACTCTGTCTTATCAATGCTATCTCCTGATGTTGAAAAAAGTTTGCCAAGAATAGGAATATCGGCTAAAAAAGGAATTTTTGTCTCATCTCTACTCTTGTCTTCGGTAATTAAACCACCCAAAAGAACGCTCTCTCCACTTTTCAAAATAACATCTGTTGTTAATGAACGGTTAAATATAATAGGAGAGGATATATCCGAAGTGGTATTCTTCTGTGCATTACTTACAGTTTGAGCTAGTTTCAAAGTAAGATAACCTTCAGAATTAATAGTCGGGCTTACATTTAAAGTAATACCTGTGCTTCTATATTGAATATTTTGTAAAATAGATGGTGCTCGTCCTCCTCCAATTCCTTCTCCTATATCTGAAGCACTCGCTTGTGATGTTATAATAGGAATTTGATTTCCAATATTAATGTTGGCACTATGGTTATTAAGTACTAATAACTTAGGATTCGAGAGTACATTCACATATTTTTTTTCAGCTAAAGCATTAAATGTAGCTCCAAAATTACCAGATATAGTAGATAGTGTACCTAAAACACCTGCAGAACCTGAACCTAGAGCAGTAAGCGTGTATCCATATTTGTTTCCACTATTTTTTAAAAACCACTCTAAACCAAACTGTAATGAGTCTCTTAGCGTAATTTCAGCAATTGTTACCTCTACTAAAACTTGCTTCGGTAGAGTATCTAACCTTTGTAACATTTTTTCAATATTAACATACTCTTCTTTTGTTGAGTAGATAATAATATTATTTCGCTCTTCATCTAATACAACTTTGAACTTATCTTTTTTAGAAGAAGAGGTACTCTTATCAGCAGGAGAGACACCCTCATTTAATGCTTTATTTTTATCCACACGATAGCTATCTGAAAATTTAGTAATTATTTTTACTAGCTCTTCTGCTTTTCGATTTAATGGTTTATAGACAAAGAACTTACTATCTACAGAAGTTCTCTTTTGTACAATATCAAGCTTTTTCTTCCAAAACAGTACTGTTTGAATCCAAGACTCTTTATCTGATAAAACTATAAATGAATTTATCTGCTTTATAGGTATAAACTGTAACCCTGAAGAGCGTAAATCTTTACTAATCAAAATTCCATAATTTTTAATAATAGGTTGAAGTTGTTTTATAAATTTATTAACATCCATATACTTCATTCGAACCAATTTCATATTTTTATTTCGCATTGTTGGTTGGTCAATAAAACTGTAAAATTCCAAGGCTTTTCTTATATTTTTAACCTTATCTTGAATCTTGATTAAATTTTCATAACTATCAATAACAATTGAACCTTTTTTACTTAAAAAATACTCTTTTACAAAAATTGTATGTTTATTCATATTACTATTATAAAAATAGGGTCGCATCATATAGATAATTTCATTATCATCTACTCCTTTTGGAATAGTAGAACCTAAATAGATTTTATGTACCGATTCAACAGCTCGGCGTGTAGACTCTTTGATATAGAAAATATCTTTTTCAACATCAATAATAATATTAAACTCATCTAAAATATTAGAGACAATAGAGAATAATCGCTGTTTATTCATCTCCTCTTTAATATTTATAGAGACAGGTTGTTTGTTATTTTGTACTTGTTTATCTAAAACATAATCTACTTTTAAAACCTTGGCAAAGATAAGATGTAAAAATTTATTTAAAGGCATCTCCTCAATAGAGAGCTTTACCTTTTTTTTATCAAAATGTTTTTTGACAACCATCAAATTACTATTAAAGTTTTTTCTATGTTTAAGAGGGCTAGACAAGTTTGTTATCTCTTGTGTATTTGTGCTAGAATTAGAGACATAAGAGCTTAAATCTTCTACCATCTCATCCGTATACGATGACTCTTCATAAGATGTCTCTTTACTATTTGAAGAGAGATTAATTTTATCATCAATTCCTTGCAATAGATGTTTTTTAGTATTTGGTCTTCCATTAGAATCAACTAAGGTACATCCTGCTGTAAATACTATTGTCCATACTAAAAGTACATAATGTATTTTATTACTCATTAGACTCCTTTCTATCTTTTGGAAAATAGGCTGAAACATTCACATCAAATAGTTTTAAAACAAATTTTCTATCTTTTTTCTTATCTTTAACAATCATTACATCTCCTTTTATTTTACTAATAAACAATCCATTTAACAACTCGTCTCCTATACTAAATGTTTCTAGTTTTGGCTTTTTTTCTGTAGATAAAAGTGTCACTTTTACATGATTATCTATAGTAACCTTTCCCATAAATTCCCAACACTTTTTTTCTAAACATATTTTTCGTTTTTTCAAATTAAAATTAGCTGTTTTTTCTAATTTAAGAGAGCCAAAACTATTTTGAGTTGGCTCTGCTTTGTGCTTCTCTTTTTCACTTTTTCTTCTCTCTTCTAAAATTTTATTTATATCTAAATTCCATAATTTATAGTTTGACTTATATATCTGTTCCAAGTTAATATCAACTCGTTTTTTTATATCAACAAGAGTTAAATTCATATCTAACAATTTAACCTCTTTAGATTTTCTAAACGATTCATATTCAAAAAATGACCATAATAGATAAAATATAGTAGCAATAATCATTAAAAGTATTTGATATTTTTTCATTGTAGTTGAAATCCTATTAATGTTATTTTTACTCTTATCATTTTGGCTCTTTTATCTCTGTAAAGATGTAGCGAATCAATAAATAGATATTCTTTTATTTTATACAGTTTAGTAAAAAACCGATTTAAATCTTCGGGAATAATCTCAAAAGTAAGTCTTATTGGATATTTTTTATAAAACTCATTTTTTACAACAACCTCACTATTTAGTTGTGTAATCTTCCCTCCTATATTATTAAAAATAGATTGAATACTCTGTTGTATTTCTGAAAAAACAATTGTCTCTTTTCTCTTTTTAACAAAAAAAAGTTCTCTATTTTTCAAGAAGCCATCTTCTTGTTTCTGCAAAAGCAGTTTAGTTTTTTCTACATTAGAATCGTATAATTTCTGTTTTTTTATCTTATATTTCAAAAGTTCTTCCGATTTTACAACCTTTTTAATCTCATCATCAAAATAGGTCGTACCATTCATAAAAATAAAAACAGCCAGTAATAGATAAAGATAGTAGTTTGACATTATTTAACCTCTTTTAATTTTGCAAGCATGGTAACTTCTATGACATCTTTAATTTTACGCGTATTTAAATTTTTAATATCTTCAAATTGGTTTGTTTCAAAAAGTTTTTTTATATAGATAGGAATTTGACTATTTTTAGATGTTTTAACAATAAAATTTATATTTTTATCGCTTAATGTAATATAATGCATTGTCATATTCATATCATCTGTAATCTTTAAAATATTTGAAAGAGCTACTGTTTTATCTACATATTTAAACTCACTTATTAGCTCTTTGTATAGTATACTTTCATTCTCATTTTTAATAATAGCTCTTTTTAACTCTTTATTCGATTGTTGATTCTCTTTAAACTCTTTATATAAGAGTTCTTTTTTACCATCAAGATAAAAGTAATATCCTGCCAACAATGATGTAATAATTACCGAACTTATTAACATAGGCAATGCTGAAAAATAGACTATTTTAGTAAAAAACTCTTTAATATCAATTTTGATATTTAGAATATTAAATAAATCATTTATTGTTAAAAATTTTAATGAACTCTCTAAATAATTACTATACTCTTGCTCTTTTAACGTAATAATATTTTCTATCTTATACTCATTTTTCATTAATTTTTTATCTATCAACGATACAGTACGTTTTGAGAATGAGGCAATCAATATACTGTTTTTAATAACAATAACTCTATTTATATCTCCTTCTACAATACAAATCACATCTTTATAATTTTGTAAAAGTCTACGAAAAAGAATATAAGCTTCTGGAAGATAAGAGGCTTTCTCTCCTTTTGTAAACCAAAGATATAAATTTTCATTATCTAAAATTGAAGATATGTCACTATTTTTTGCAGAATAAGGAGATTCTGAACTGTAATTTAAAGCAATAATATCTGGTGTTAAATTTATCTTTTTATCTAATTTTTTATATAAAAAGAATGAGTTTTCAATAGATGAAAGTTTAATAATCTGTTTTTTTAACAAATAGTTAATTAAAACTTCCATTAATTGTTCCATACAAGTACCTCTATTTCCATTTTTTTATACATTATAACTTTTTTATCCTTTATCAATATCTTATCGCTAATCATAATATTCTAAAACTTTAAAAGCATGTTTATTATTTGGTCTAAAATTTATCAATAATTTTATTTTTTTGTAAACACCATCTCTATGCACAACAACATCTACTTTTAAAATATTTGAAGTAATAGAACCATCAAGTTCAGGTCTTTGACCACCACTATTTAATCTATAGAAAAAACTTAAAAAAAACTCTTTTCCCTCTCTTTTTGACTCTATTAACTGCTCTATATCAGTATTTGTAAAACCATAAATCTTTCCTAAAATTTTAGGATTCATAGTCAAAATATTTCTTCGTACCACAGTAGATAAAGTCAATAACTCTTTATCTATTTTTTTATATTTATCTATACCTCTTATTAGAAAAAGCTCTTCTATAGAGGTAATATAATCTTCATCTCTTGCTCCATAAGCATATTTCATCTGCCTATAAAAGCTACTTTCTGCTCCATTTAAAGAAGAGAACTCATCAAGGTCTAACCAATCCCTTAAACTTCCATCTATTATACTTCTCTCTTCTATACTTAAATCTTCTGCCACATAGTTAGCAAAAGCCTCTTTATCATAAACATTAACTAGACCTGCTGTATCTTGAAGTTTAATCGTTCTATTATCTAAAACTTCTTCTCTGCCATCAATATATAAAAAATTAGGGAAAGAGGGAAAAAAATCTTTGAATTTACTATTTACTACGCTATCTTTATCAATACGTCCTGTGGCAATATAAAACTTAAGTAGCTCAATGGTTGATTCAGCTTCTAAGGTTAACTCCAGTTTCTTATTTAACTCTATTGTTTTTTTAACAACTTTTCTACCATAGCTTAAATATAATACAGAAACTAAACTCAACATAGCTACAATCCACAGTGTTAAAGTTAAAGCAAAAGCCTTTTTCATAAAATCAAGACTCCTTTCTTTCAAACTTAAGAATTTCTAAGCTTTCACTATTATTTGATTTTATATAAAAAAGATAACTATACTCTTTTGACTTATCTTTAAAATAGATAGTAACAAGAGTTGGAATATCGTTAGCCAATTTATTACTTTTTTTATTATTGAATAGATATTCAAATTTAAACTTTTCTATATTACTTAAAATCAACACCTTTTTATCCATTTTTATTTTATCTAAGTTTTTATAATCTATCTTTTTATCAAAAATTTTACTCTCTTTGTACCATAGCTCTTTATCTTTATAATATAACTCTGCAATAACTATTTCATTATAAAAAACTGATGATTTAGTAATAAAACGACAATGTTTTTTATCTCCATAAAAATAGAAATAGAGTCTTTTATCAATATCTATTTCATTAGAGTTACTATCAATATAATAATCTATTGAACTAAAAACATTGCGTAGTAAATCATATTTAATTGCTTTTATAGGATTAGTATTATTAATATTTCGTATATTAATAGAGATAAATCGAAAAGAGTATAGAGCAGTAGCCAAGAGAAGAGAGAACAGAACAATGCTTACTAAAAGTTCTATTAAAGTAAATCCTTCTTTTTTCAAATCTCTTCTCTTTCAACTTCACTAAATATATGAATAATTTTTTCTCTTGTTAAATAAAATCTATATTTTTTTTCTATATTTTCATCATGTAACTTCATCTCTAAAAGATAGAGAGTAATAAAAAAATTACCGTCATTACTAGCTGTTGCTTGTTCTAAGTCTAAAATATAATTTTTCTCTTTAATTAACTCTTTAACAGATACCATATAGTCAATACCATTTAAAATACCTCTAAAAGTTTTTTTTGTATCAAAATCTTTTATCTCCATTAAATCTTTTACCGACAAAGCCGTAATATAAAAGTTCTGATAACTCTCAGATTTTCGTTGATAGTTATTAAACGCTCGAATAGTAATATTTACAAAACCTATAGCTGTAAAGAGTAGCATCATAGCAATTAATATTTCAATAACCGTAAAGCCTTTTTTCATTGTTTTTGCACTCTACTTCTAGTATTCTCTTTAGTTAGATTCAAATCAAAGTACTTTTCATCTTTTAAAAATCTTTCAAACTGTCTATCATGCTCTTCTCCTACCTCTTCAATCTTTGTCATGCGTTTAGAAAACTTCTCATACATTTTTTTACCTGAAGGTCCAACAACCGAAATAAGCAAACTTACCATTGCCAACACTACCAAAAGTTCAATCAGAGTAAAAGCCTTTTTCATTAAACTCTACATATCCGTTAAATCAGTTAAACTAACGACTGCCAACATAATAGAGACAACAATAACAGCAATAACCATACCTACAAAGATAATAATTAAAGGTTCTAAAAATGATAAAATTCTTTTAATATCCATATTGAACTCTTTTCCTAGCTTATCGCCAACTGAGAGAAAAATCTTCTCTAAATTAGCCGAGTTCTCTCCTACGGAAATCAAAGAGGCAATATTGGGAGCAATCACATTACTATCAAAAAAGATACGGCTTAATTTCTCCCCTTTTCTAATCTCATCACGAGCAATGGTAAATAGATTTTTTAACTCATAATGATTAACCAAAGGGATAATTCGTGCCAAGGCTCTGTCTATTTTTAGCCCTCCTTGAAGCATCACTCCTAGTGAGCGAAAGATATAGGAGAGTTCAATTTTTAGCATTAGTTTATTAAAGAAGTTAATTTTAGTAATCATAGAGAACCAAAACTTCTTATTTCTCTTAATAGAGAACCATAACAAAGCAACAAGAGCACTAAATCCTAATACTACAAAACCCATGTTTCCATCTAGGGTTTTTCCAAGAGTTAAAACCCCATAAGATAGTGATGGAAGTTTTTCAAACTCTTCAGGGGTAAACATGGCTGAAAATTTAGGAACAACAAACCAAAAAACAAAAAAGACCATCGTCACACTCATACCCAAAAGAAAGATAGGGTAGCGTATGGCTTGGGAAATTTGAGAGGTAATCTCCTCTTGGTATTTCATATGTTCCAAGGCTCTCTCTATACTTCTATCAAGCTCTCCTATCTCTTCACCTATAGTAATAAGTGATTTAACCAAAGAGTCCACTTCATAGTTTACTTCATTAAATGCAATCTCTATAGACTCTGAAAAGGGTTTACCATCTTTAATGCCAGAGAGAGTTCTATCTATAAAAAATTTTGTCTCTGCTTTAGCTGTTACTTTATAGAGGTTTTTTAAAGCTTGGTCTATGGGCATTCCTGATTGAATCAGATATAAAAACTCCTCTAAAAAGTCACGAAAATCTTTATGTTTAAACTTCCCTTTTTCAATTTTTATCTCCTCCTCCTTTACAGAGTAGATATAGAGGTTATTATTTTTAATATAACGTTTAAACTCATCAGACTCTCCAATAAAGACCCTTTTTACAATATTTCCCATTGCATCAGAGGATTCATAAATGATTTTTTTCATTACAATGCACCGAGTTCAGAGAGTGAAGTTAAACCAACAAGATATTTTAAAACACCATCTTCTCGCAGAGACCTATACCCCAATTTTCCAATATCTGAAAAGTTCTCATTGGCTTCAAATGCATCTTTTAACCTGCTATCAAAGGGGATAATTTCAGCTACAGGTAAACGCCCTTTATAGCCTGTAAAATTACACTCTTCACAACCATTAGGTTCAAAAATGGTTATTTCTTCAACAGGATAGAGCTTTAATAACCCATCTATTTTTAAACCTTCTCTTGTTTCGGGAGATAAGGTTGAAGCTTTTTTACAAGAGGGGCATAGTTTTCGTACCAAACGTTGAGCCATAACAGCATTGATAGAGGAGTTTAGTAGAAACATCTCCATACCAATATCAAGCAGTCTTGAAATTGCACCCAGTGCAGAGTTTGTATGCAAAGTAGATAATACTAAGTGACCTGTTAGTGCTGATTGAATAGCAATTCTTGCCGTCTCTTCATCACGAATCTCTCCAATCATAATTACATCAGGGTCTTGCCGTAGAATAGAACGTAAAGCATTGGCAAAGGTAAAGTCTATCTCACTTTTTACCTGTATTTGACTAATTCCATCAAGCTCATACTCAACAGGATCTTCAACTGTAATTACTTTGGTATCTTCACTGTTAAGCTCATTTAAAATAGAGTAAAGTGTGGTAGTTTTACCCGAACCTGTAGGGCCCGTTGTTAAAAAGATACCATTTGGTTTTTGCATAATATCACGAAGCATTGCAATATGGTCTTCAAAGAAATCAAGATGAGCCAATGAGTAAGTAACTGCCTGTTTTCCAAGAAGCCGTAAAACAAAACTCTCTCCATCGGCTGTTGGAATAGATGAAGCTCTAATATCAATATCTTTACCTGCTACTTTAATACTAATCCGTCCATCTTGTGGCAATCTATTTTCGGCAATATTCATAGCCGATAGGAGTTTAAGACGTGCAATAATCGAAGCCTTTTGAGCAGAGGAAATTCGTTCTATAAGTTGCAATCGTCCATCAACTCTAAATCGTACATGCATACCAGTTTTAAATGACTCATAATGAATATCTGAAACACGCATACTTACAGCACGTGTAAATATAGCGTTTACCTTTTGAATAATAGGAGCTTCAGAAGCCAACTCTTTAAGCTTATCTATCTCTTCATCATACTCTATGCCAGAATTTTCATCTATCTCTTCATACAACATTTTATACTCATCTAAACTTTGAGTTGTTGCCAAAAAGAGTTCTGTTTCCAGATTTAACTCTTGTTCGATAAAAGAGAAGATTTTAATATTATAGGGGTTATCTGTAACAAGATAGATACTCTCTCTATTTTGTTGAAAAGGGAAAAGATTATATTTTAACCAAAATTCATTGGGAATAAAGGTTTCAACTTTTTGAGTCTCTCCATAAGAGCTTCTATTAAAAAGAGGAATAGAGAAATATTCAGAATAAACCTCTAAAAGCTGTTCTTGAGTGATTACCCCCCAATTCAGAAGAATTGTACCAATATGCCCTTGATACTCTTTTTGAACAGCATAAACCTTTTCAAGCTCAACTTCGGTACAATATCTTTTAGCTAGAAATATCTCTTCCAATTAGTTATCCCAAATTGAAATATCGGCATTTTTTTCATCTCCACCCTCTTTTCCATCTTTTCCGTATGAAATAATATCAAAAGCGTGATCATCTGAAGTTACTTTATAGATATAAGGATTACCCCAAGCATCAGCTTCTACTGGCTTAGGAAGATATGGACCATCATAACCTCTAATATCTTTAGTCTTTATCCATAAAACTTTTAAACCTTCACTATCATTTGGATAACGCCCTGTATCTAAATTAAAACTGTCCAATGAAGTTGAAAACATCGCTAGTTGAGCTTTGGTTGTTTTTACTTTTGCCGTCTCTAGTTTACCCATAAATTTAGGAGCAACTAATGATGCTAAAATACCAATAATAGTGATAACAACCATTAACTCAATAATAGTAAATGCTTTTTTTGAAGAAACTTTTTTTAAACTATTTTTTTTCATCTAAAATAACCTTTTTTAGAGCTTGATTCCAACTCTTTTGAGCAAAGTCTAATGGACTTATCCCTTTATTATCTTTAATAGTCTTATCTGCTCCATTAGCCAATAAAAATTTAACAATTTTAATCTGATTTTTACTAATAGCTACACTTAATGGTGTACTTCCATCTTTATCTTGAATATCAACTTTTGCACCATGTTTAATTAATAGCTCGACAGCCTTAAAACTGTTCGCAATAATTGCATAGTGTAAAGGAGTTAATTTGTCAATATTTTGAGCATCTATATCAACTTTTTTTGTTAAAAGAAAAGCTAATGTTTTCATATCTTTATGTTGAATAGCCAAATGTAAAGGTGTTAATTTATACTTTTTATCAGCCTCTAAACTAGCCCCTTTTTCAATAAGAAGTTCTGCTATTTTTATCTTTTTATTTTCAATAGCATAAATTAATGGTGTAAGTTCATTATTATCTTTTGCATTAATATCTGCTCCACTCTCTAATAAAATTTTTACTATCTCTAATCTTCCTAAACTAACAGCCATATGCAGTGGTGTTTGCCCCTGATTATTTTTATGTGCAATATCTGCACCTTGAACAATAAAAGGTCGTATTGAATCAACTTGATTTGCTTGAATTGCATAATAGATAGGAGTAGAGTTCGAGTTTTTATCTCCTTGATTTATACTATGCCCATGGTCTAAATATCGTTGAATTAATTCTGGTTTACCATAATAGGCTACCTCAAACATTGTATGTATCTCTATGGTTTTTTCATTAACTTTTTGACTCACAGCCACACTCTCCTTGTTACTTTTATTATCTTCATTAGAACATGATACTAATAGAAAAGGAATTATCAATAATCCAATTTTTAAGTTTATTCCAATTTTATGCATAATCACACCTTGTTTTTGGAAAAATTATAACATAAAAAAAGAGTAATCTACTTATATTAAAATGCTCTAAGGACTACAGCAGCACCTACAGCTACTTGATAAAGTATCTGTGTAACACTAGACGTAATCAAAATATTCTTAGAGTCTGTTTTGCCTAAAACTAAAATAGAGTCCCCAGCGTCTACCTTTAGAGCCGATGAATCAGAGAAAAAATCTCCTGAACTGTGTTGTACCACTCTACCATTTGCTTTAATCAACAGGATTTTATCCATATTGGCTCGCTCTCCATAGCCTCCACAGGCATCTACATAATCATCAATTGTATAGTTCTCTCTATATGCCAAAGCATTTGGGATATTTACCTCTCCTTGAACCACAATAATATTTGAATGTTTAGGAATAACAATTTTATCTCCCTCTTCAAGATAAATTTTATCAAGATTGTCTTCATTTGAAATAATTACCTGTCCTAAAGGTTGAATTTTACGAACACGTTCAACAAATTTAATAATCATCTCTGACTCTTTATTACGTATACTTGCCTCTTCGACAGTTGAAGAGTCCGAAGTAAAAGCTCTGGCTTCTAAATCTTTTAACATGGTTTCAATTAACTGTTTTTGTCTATTGGCTACAGATTTACGATAAAGACGTGCATTATTAATATCTGACAAAGGGGTAAACTTAACTGTAGAAAGAATATCGTAAAGGGATGTTCCTTTCTTGACCATTGTTTTTTTAGAACCCTTATGCTCTCCCTCAACTTGTACCTCAAGGTTATTCACATAGTAATCAGAAAAAAATCTTAACTTTGTTCCTTTCGTGATAAATAAATTACCTGCTTCATTCAGAGGATGTTCGTTTGTTATCTCTTGACCATTCTCCCATTTGGTTAACATAAAACGATTTGCAGTTGGTTTTGGCATAATAAAACGCATAATCTCTTGAACACTTGCAGAATCAGAAAGTAATTCAAAGATATAAGGGCGATTAACAGCTCCACTCACTTCAATAAAATTACGTACAGGATTGACTAAAACCACATCTCCGTTTCTAAACTGAAACATATCAATTTGACCATTGAGCAAAAATGAATACAAATCAATATTTTGAACTACTTGCTTATTTCGCAAAATAGTAATGTTTCGATAAGAGCCTTGCCCTCTAAGAATTCCACCTGCTTTATCAATAAACTGTAAAAGTGAATCTGTAGAGAGTCCTTTATAGAGTCCTACTTTTTGAACTGAACCTGAAACAAATACAGAAATAGGTTGATACTGTTTTAAATCAGCATAAATATACACGTTACTATTGAAAACTCTTTTAACCGATGATTGAATTTTATGTTTTAACTTACGATTAGAAAGCCCCAACAAATGGACTTCCCCTACTTTTGGAATAAAAATATTTCCTTGTTTATCCACAGAGAGTTCAGAAGAAAATTCATAAGCTCCCCACATTTTTACAGAAATCACATCCCCTACATTAATCACATAATCAGGATTGTATCGAAACTGTTGATTCTCTTTAAAATTACCTTGAAAAATCTCTTCTCCGAAATATGCCTTTCTAGTATCTCCTAGTTGACTCTTATCACTCTCTATTGGTTGAACTGCAACATCAATAGCCCACATTTTAGTAGCAAGAAACAATAGTATGAGTATGCTTATAGTTTTTTTCATGTTTAATCCTTATGATCTCGTATAATAGTTAGAATTAGTGTCATAATCCCATATAAAAAGCTCAAAACTATCAAAATAGAAAGGCTGTCTTTTATCTTGTTTGGATAGCTATAACTATCGGCAACCTGTGCTTTAGTAACAACAATTAAATTTTTTGTATTTTGACTAATTAAGACTTTGGTCTCTTCTAGTTTTACTAAGGTTTGAATGTACAACTCTTTATTAAACTCTACTTTACTCTTTAACAGAGTAAAATCCGACATATTAGCATTTAACTCTTTTTGACCTCTTGTGCCTGTAATCTCTGCCCTGATTTTTTTAATACTTTTTTTAATATACTCTATATTTCCCTTTAAAAGCTTCATCTCTGTTGTTTTTAAATTTAAATATTGAGCTTTACTATTGTAAGATACATTTTTCTGAATCAATTCACTCTCTAGGCCTGCTAATATCTTATTTTTAACCTCTATATCCACTTTAGGGTCAATGGTTCTATTTTTATTTTGATACGATAATAACTCTTCTAAAGAGTCTATAAAGAGTTGATGTTTCTGCTTCTCTTGTGTTTTTAAAAACTTTAAAATCACTTTTGTATTTTGATTTTCAAAACGATTAAGTACAGTAGAAGATTCAGCGACAATTTTTTGCACTATCTCTTGTGCTGTCCCAGCATGAGCATGAGCAAAGCCTATTTTTATAGTACCAGAAGCTTCATCATAAATAATAGATAAGTCTTTATTATATTCTGTTAAAACATTTTGCATATTAAAAAGATAACTTGGTAGAAAGATACTATTAGAGAGACGATGTAAAAAATCTATCTCTTCACTTTTATAATATTGTGTAAGATTAAACTCTTGGTTTAAAACTGCAAACATATCAGCAGATTGAATATAAATTCCTAACAACTTAGCATCCGTCATCGATTCTGACCCCGATGGAAGAAGAAGCGAACCCAAAGGAGAAGTAGATTGTTTTTGTGATAAATCTTTAATCATAATAACACTCTTAGAAGAGTACTTTTCTGTCTCTATAAAAAATATATAATAGAGACTGTACACAAACAGAAATAAAAATAAAAACTTAAAAAACAGAGTTATAAAACGCACAATATTATCCTTACTGTTGACTTGTACAGCGATATTGCTGTTCTAAAAGTTGCAAACTTTTAGGTTCAGCTCTTTTAGTACACGAGAGCTGTTTAGTATCCACACGTTGTGTTAAAACAACCGATTCCAACTTCGTACATCCAGTACAGATGTATACAACGATAAATATAAATAAAACTTTCTTCATACCTGCCTTTTTTCTTTTATTTATTAATAGCTACATACTCATTAATTGCATTATTAATATTGTCAAAATAACGCATCTTACCACCATCAACAACAATCCCAACATTACATATATCTCTAAGTGTTCCCATATCATGAGAAACCAAAAGTACATTGCAAGTCTCAATTTTTTTCAATAATGCCTCCTTAGATTTTTTACGAAATCGTGCATCTCCCACAGAGAGGGTCTCATCAATTAAAAGATAGTCAAAATCAAAAGAGAGACTCAGTCCAAAACTAAGTCTGGATTTCATTCCTGCTGAATAGGTTTTAATTGGCATATCAAAATAATCATCCAACTCAGAAAATTCTTTTACAAAATCTACTATTCTTTGAATCTCTTTGGGAGATTTACCATAAAGTCTACAGACAAATTTTATATTTGATTTTCCTGTCATATTTCCAACAAATCCACCACGAAGTCCTAATGGCCATGAAAAACTTTTATCTGAAGTTATTGTTCCTTTATCTGGAAATTCAATCTGACCCAACATATGCATAATGGTTGATTTCCCTGTTCCATTTCTACCTAAAATACCAATATTTTTATCGGAAGGGATAATAATCGACATATCTTTTAGAATATACTTTCGGCTATGTTTCGTTTTAAATGATTTAGATACATTCTTTAACTCTATCATGAAGATATAATCCTCTTCTCAAGTTTCACATAAAGCCATAACCCAATATAGAGTAAAGAGAGTGTCCACACCAATATGTATGCATAAGAGACAAATCTATCGTCTAAAGCATGAAAGTAAAAGCCATGAATAATCTCCATAAAATTTGCTAAAGGATTATACATCAAAAGTGTTTGTAAATCTACAGGTAAAACTTCTATACTGTAAAATACTGCTGAAGCAAACATTAATGCTGTCATAAAAAAGTTAATCAACTTACCAACACTGTCGACAAAAACATTAAGTACAGCCATAAAAATTCCTAATGAAAAAGAAAAAATAATTAAAGAGATAAAACCCAAAGTAACCATTGTTAAATCTTCCACATTCATATCAAAATCAAAATATAAACCAAGTAAAATAAAAATAGCAATAATAATAGATGAAATAAAAACTTCAACCATACTTCGTGCAATAATAGTATCTATCGGTTTAACCTGTTTGTATAAAAAAAGTGCTTTATTTGCCTTAAAAGATGCAGTTGCTTTGACAACTATATTTTTAAACATATTGAATGCAGTAAAGTTTAATGCCAAAAAGACAGCAAAATCAAAATTACTCTCTCCTGAACCAAAAAGTACTAATTTAATAAGAACAAATATAAGAATTTGAAAAAATGGTTCAAAAAATGTCCAAAACATCCCCATACGACCAGAGGAAAAACGCATACTTAATTCCCTTAGAAAAAGTGCATTTTGTACTGCTAAAAATATTTTAAATGAACTTCGTTTTACCATAAATTTTAAACTCTCCCTTTTAAGCAGTACTATTATATAGTATAAATCTTAATCTCATTAAAATATATTAATCAACTAAGGAACACCAAACAAACAAAACCAATAATATGCTAAAATATCAAGCATGAAAAAGTACCCAAAAGAGATAGAAAATTCAAGTGATAAAAAAGTTCCCATGGCAAGCATGGGAACTAGAGGAACTCTAATAGTCTAAAACAAATACCGAGCATTCAAATACAAATATCTTCCTGTCTCATTAAGCAACATGGTTCTGTCTCCACCGACTAGAGTTAAATCTTTTTGGCTGTTTGATACGGTGTAGGTTTTATCTAAGATATTATCCATTCCTAATGTAAGATTAAATCCATCGCTTATCTCTTTGTCTACTTTTAGGTTAAAGACTGCATATCCTGCTGTTTTTTGCTCTCCGTTGTCGCTGTCTATTTTGTCCCAATTGTCACGGGCTATCATCTCTAATTTAGCTACGGCTGTGTCGAATTCATAGTTGGCACTTAGTGTTATTTTTAGAGGAGATATATCAACCAAATCTCTGTCGGTTTGACCTTGTGGCAGGGTATCTTTTTTACCAACAGTATAGGCAAGACTAGAGTCAAGAGTTAATGAATCTGTTGCAAAATAACTACTACTAAGTTCTGCTCCATAGATAGTTGCATCTATATTGGTAAAGTTATTTCCCTCTGTTTTTGTTCCATTGTAATAGATATAATCTTTTAATTTACTATAAAAAACTTTTGTCTTAAATAGACCCTCTTCAAAACTTTTTTCAAGACCTATATCGGCTTCATAGTTGGTAGTTTCATCAAGATTAGCTGTTCCTATTGCTAGACCTGTTTTATTATGATAGTAAAGTTCTCTAGCATCAGGAACTCTTGTTGATTTTCCTATACCTACATAATATTTTAGACTCTTATCAGCTTCTATAGTAGCAAATATATTGCCTGTTAATCCACTGTAATCGTTCTTTTTTAAGCCACCAGATGGAGTAACGGTTGTATCGTCAAATCGAAGCCCACTCTCGATGGTTGTTTGACCTATTGTTATTTTATCTTTTAGAAAAATAGCTTGATTTTTGGTATCAACATCATAAATACTGTGAAACTTTGCTTCTACAAAAGGAGTATTATTTTTGTAATATTTGCCATCCCAATTTCTAAGACTGTAATCAACTCCCAATTCAAGATTATGACGAGCAATATCAAAGCTATTTTTTATCTTAGCACCTTGCATTTTTGTAGTAAGTTGATGCTTTATTACCCCTTTTTCAACAGAAGATTTTCGATAACGAATAGACATAGGATGGTCTACCTCGGTCTGATACACTTGCATCTCTAACTTTTTAGAACTTTGCCCTAAATTATTAATGCTATACTCAACATTATATAAATCAGAGTCATCATAATCAGCATCCATTGGAGTACTAGGATAAAGAATATTTTTACTTCTATTGAGTGTATAACTTAGTTTTAACTTTTGCTCATCTGTAATGTCCCAAAATAGCTTTGCCATTGCCGATTTTCGTTCAAAAGCATCTCTATCTTTTTGATTTGGCAAATATGCCATACCTGCCATTGGTGTGCCATCAACTTGGTGGGCTAACTGCTCTGAAAAGTTGTTTCCATCTCCATCTTTGTATTGTCCACCCTCTTCGATTGAACCAGAAAGTAAAAATTTGACCCCTTTTGCCATACTACCACTTGCAGTTACAGAAGCTTTTTTATAATCAAAACTTCCTACATTTAGGTTAATATCCCCTTCAAACTCATCTTTTGGTTCTCGTGTCTTAATTTTAATTTTTCCACTTAATGTTCCAAAATCTTCTACATCAAAAGCCCCATGAATTATCTGAACCTCATCAACATTTTGGGTCATAATATGCGAAGTAGGAGGATCCATTCTATTTGCACATGCACCACAAACTTTCATGCCATCAACAACCACATTAATATTGTCTCTTTTTTGCCCTCTAAATACAATATCATTCGCAACCCCACTCCGTCGTATCATCATAAGGCTTGGGGTCGATTGGCTCAATGCCTCGGCAAGGTCTGATGATTTTAACTCTTCTCCATAGACATCTGCAACCACCTTTGTACCAACTCGCTCTTCTACTGTAATATCTTCTAACTTCTCTGCACTTTGAAGCAAACTAATGGTTGCCAATGAAAAATAGATAACTCTTTTCATACTATAACTCCCTTTTATATAAATTATAAATTCATTTTAGAGAAGTTATGTTAATTTAGTGTTAATCAAATCATAGATATGATATTTGCATGAAAAAACAGATATGGACAGCAACGTTACTTTATCTATGCTCTATTATATTTTTAGGGGTAGTGTTTACTATTTTATTAAAAAATAGTTTAGATTTATTTGTACTTTTTTCTTCTATATTAGTACTTTCACTTGCTGTAGGCTATACCTTGAACTCCTATATATTAAGTGAAAAATTCAAAGTAGACGAGAACCTTCTACACTTAACAAAAGAGATACTGCATGAGTTAAATATTCCTCTTTCAACAATTAAAGCCAATACTATGCTGTTAAAACGAACACTAAAAGAGAATGAAAAAGGACTAAAACGTTTAGAAAGAATTGATGATTCAAGTAAACGCCTGCACAGGCTCTATAGTGAATTGGTGTACAGTATAAAAAAAGAGATACACACCATAGAAAAAGAGAGTTTTGATTTAAAACTTCTTATAGCAGAGAGAGTTACCGTACTTAAACTTTTAGAGCGAAACTCTTTTGTGGTATCTATACCACCTTATAGAATATCTGTTGACAAGATAGGATTTGAAAAGATGTTAGACAACGTACTAACCAATGCCATGAAATATTCAGAAAAGCATGAACCTATTTTTATAACACTCAAAGAGAATATTTTAACAATAGAAGACAGAGGTATAGGTATGGACGAGATGGAGTTGGTAAAAATTTATGACCGATACTATCAATCAGATAGCCATATATATGGAGATGGAATCGGTCTATCGTTGGTCAAAGCCTATTGTGACGATGAAAAGATAAAAATAAGAATCAACTCACACAAAGGAGAAGGCACAACGGTAAGTTTCAACTTAACTTATGTTAATATCTAATATGTTTTAAAATATTACGTTATAATTAGTGCCAAAAATAACT